>Ga0181352_1000029_pt1 | contig 54501 bp, 71 predicted proteins | sample Fa13VDMLBSN_FD_130103 | JGI IMG/M metagenome (GOLD analysis project Ga0181352, IMG submission 130103) | Freshwater viral communities from Lake Michigan, USA - Fa13.VD.MLB.S.N | ecosystem: Environmental > Aquatic > Freshwater > Lake | place: USA: Michigan | collected 2013-09-23 | reverse complement strand
GTTGTCGAACGCGTTGCCGACCACCCCGCCGGCACTGGACGAGTACCCGCCAGTGCTGTTGGGCGTCGGCCTGTTCATACGCCGGTACAGCGCCTGCAGCACGTCCACGCCGCCCACAGGCAGGTCGTAGATGTACTGGTTCGCGTTCAGGCCGATGACCTTCTTGTTGATCGCCCAATACTGGATTCCGATGTTGATCAGGTTCGACAGCAGGTAGAACAGCATCGTGCGCGACGCCTGAACCTGCTCCGAGGTCAACTCCTCGGCCAGCTTGCCGCAGCGCCGCGCCCCGTGGTCGATCAGCTTCTGGACCGATACGAGAGTCGTGCCAACAGTGCCTGAGTACGCCATCACCACCCCGGACAGTTCCAGCGCTTCATGGACGCACGAGACCGGCTTCCAGGCTCGCTCTTGCGGGCCACCGGGCCCATACGGGCGCAGAATGAATCACGCCGCGGCCCACCCTCGGGCTGCGGAGCCTTGAGGTTCGACCCGGTCTCGCGGTTGTACTTCTCCCGGCCCTTCGCGGTCAAGCCCGCTCCGCGCTCAGCCGAGAGCTTCTCACCACGTCCAATGGCCAGACTGACGTTCTTGGCCATGGCTCACCAGCACGCCCCGCCGCCGGCCTTCTTGGCCTCCGGCAGCTTCTTGTACGCCCGCCCCTTGACGTTCCCAGACGTGAACTCGGCAGCCACGCTCGGCTTGATGCCGACCTTCTTGGCCACTTTGGGATCTTTCTCGGCCGCCTTCATCAGACGGAACTGGGCTTGCGACTTGGCGGGCATGATCAGTCCGGGTTCTTGATCAGAATACCGCCAACATAGACATTGGCCACCGCGCCAGCACCACCAGCACCAAGCAGTTGCCATTGGATGTCGTGCTTTTCTGGGTAAGACACGGGGAACTGAAGAGGAATCGTCAGTTGTTGCACAAACGCAGTTTGCAACTCAGCCGTCACAACCTCACCGACTCTTTCCCGGTGAACTTGATATGTACGCAACCTGACGTAAGCACCACTCGTCGCGGACGTGTTGGTGTCGGCCTGATAGTAGGTTTGGTAGAACGTGTAGCCAGCAGGCACGGTGTACAGGGACATCTGAGTCACGCCGTTGCCAGCCGTAATCCTTGCGTACAAAGTGCCGCCATTCGTGGCGGATACAGCACCCACAGCGTTACCAGACCAAGTCTCCATGCGGTTGATTCGCAGGAAAGTTTTGGTGGTGTTGACTCCAGTCGTGCCGTTCAACACGACATCCTCAGATTGCTCGACAAACCCAGCGCCAAGTCCTTCCACGCGAATGGTGACGGCTGTGTCAGAAGCGGAAGAGCTTGCAAGTGTCATCACGACAGCAGAGGCTGGGTAAGCGTAAGCGCCGCCGCTGCCAGTCAAACCCTCCCACAGAGGGCCAAAAGCAGTGCTACCGAGAGCGGTAGTATTGCCAAAAATGTTCACCACTGAGTGCCCGTCAACCTGCCCACGGGACACTTGCAATTCAAACGGCTCATACGCTCCCTGACGGGTCGCGGAAGAATATGTTCCCATTTTCAATCCTCAAGGAAAGCGGGGGCCGAAGCCCCCACCTTGTTTCAGCACTTCGCTAGACCGCCGCGCTTCTTCGGCACAGGCTCCACCGTGACAGCCTTCTCCGTCTTGGTGACAGATCCAGGCGCCTTGTCGCGGTTGAACATGCGCTTCACCGCACTCGGGATCCCCGAGAGCATATCGCTGATCGACGGCTCGCCGCGCTTCTGCTGCTCCTCAAAGGCCTTGTAAGCCTTCTCGTTCTCAGCCTGCTGCAGCCTCGACTTGGCCTCTGCCGGGATGTCCATCGACTTGATCTTGTCGTAGGCATCCACCTTTCCGCCGTCCTTGAACGTGCCGGACAGCCGGTCGATGCTCACCGGCTTGGAAGGCAGCTTGCGGCCTTGAGGCATCGCCACGGGCGCACCAGAGTCAACACGACCCCCCGTGGCGTAGGCTTTTTTTGCGGAACCACCCGTCTTGTAGCCGCCGCCGTTCGCCTTGGCCACGCCACCGGTGGCGTACCCGCCGCCGTTGCCCAGCTTCACGTCGCCGGTCTTGGCCGGGGAGTTGTCAGGATGCGCCGTAGCGACCTTGGTGGTCACCTTGCCGCCCGCAGCGTAGCCGCCCTGGGCATTGGCCACACCGCCCGTCTTCAGGCCCTTGTGGGCCTTGCTGGCGGGCTTGGCAGCGTGAGCGGACATCTTCTCGCCCAGGCCCTTGATGGCCTTCATCTCGGCCTTGTGGGCCGATTTGGACTCGCCACCCTCGGCCATCATGCGGCCAGCACGCCCCACAGGGCCCGCAGGAGCCGCAGCGGCAGGCATGGCCTGCATCGCCCGGCGGCGAGCCGCCAGAGACGGCTTGGCAGGGCTCATGGCGGCCATGGAGCCACCGCGAGCCGGCATGCCCGGCATCGGACGCATCGGGGCGGCGCCGCCCATCTGCATCTTGACCTCGCCGCCCTTCTTGAGCTTGAGCTCGACGGACGGCTCCGTCGTCTCCATCTTCACCATCGGCTTGAATTGACCCATGATCAGCGCTCCTTCGCCACGAAGACGTAGTCGATGGTCATGGTCTTGGCCACCGCCTCGCCGTTCTGGATGCCAAACGACACCCGCAGGTCAGCCGTAGGCAGATTCGTCGTCACCGACTTGCCGCCCAAAGCGCCATTGACGAAGTAGTACACCGCAGCGTCGCCGTCGTACCAGAAGCCCAGGCGCACGAAAGTGTCGTTGGCCACGGTAGCCACAGACGACGTCGTCGTCGCAGTGCTGCTCGCCTCAACCACGAGGCTGACCGACGTAGACCCATCGGCCTTCAGGAAGAAGACCCCATCGCTCGTGTCCAGCGGCGTCGTGTCGGTCCCTTGCAGGCCCATCACGAAGTCCGACTGGGTGGCGTCGCTCACTTTGAAGCGGGCCTCAAACCAGAGCTTCTTCCCAGCGGCGAACGCAAACGACGCGCCCACCTTCTGCAAGGCGTTCAGGTCGTCATCCGCAGCCGAGTTGGTCAGAAGCAGCAGACCGCCATCACCGTTGGTCAGCGCCTGGGTGGCGCCGGCCTGGGTCTCGGTGACCGTCCAGTCGGCCGCAGCGTAGTAGTCGAAGTCCTCCATGTAGGTGTGGAACTTCGTGGGCGCCAGTTGCCCCATGGCAGCGAAGAGCGAATCCTCGCCGACATTGGTGACGCCATTCGGGAACCGAGTCGTACTCAGCATTCCGCTCTCCTTTCAAGAGTAGGGGGCCGAAGCCCCCCTGATGGTCGTCAGACGCCCGGCGTGCCGTACATGGCCCGCGGATCGGTGAAGCCGACGTCGTAGCGCTCGGTCGCCTTGTAGCGCATCGAGTCCGTCTCAAAGTCGCCTTCCATGGTCTTCTCCAGCTTCCGGCGCATCAGGAGCTTCATGCCCTCCGGCGCGTCGGTCTGGACCCACCATGCGGTCGCCGAGGTCAGACGCGACAGAACCGCCGCGCCCTCGTCCAGCAGACCGATCGACTTGATCGGGTTGATGTCGTTGTTGGCGTTGCCGGCACGCAGAACCGACTTCAGCAGCACCTCGGCCTGGAAGACGTTGCCCGGGGCCACCACCAATTGGCGAGGCACCAGACGGATCTTCTTGCCGTTGTTGTCCACCGCCTGACGGATCTGGATCAGCATCTGCTCCAGCGACGTCTGCGAGAGGTTCGCGGCCGTAGAGAGCAGGTTGCTGAACGTCCCGTTGACGATGGGGTGGGCGTTGCTGTTCAGTTGCACGCCGTCGCCGCCCGGGTAGGACGAGTTGAAGGCGCGGTTCAGCACGTTGGCCGACAGCGTCTCCTTCGTCTCAATCAGGCTCTGCGCGAGGTGACGCGCATACACCTGCCCGATGCGGATGTGGTCGCCGTCCTCAACGAGCACCTTGGTCAGCGCGAACGCCAGACCGTACACGTTGTAGACGTAGCGCTTCAGGAACAGCACACCACCCTGCTGGTACGACACAGGCGTGCCGTCCGGCAGTTGCGGCGCCGCGCCGAACCCGTAGAGCACGGGCTCTTCGTGGTAGTTGCGGGGGATGCCCTGCTGTTCGCGGAAGACCCGCGACCACTCGTCGGTGCGCTGGTCGTAGACGCCATCGAAGCATTCGTTCAGGATCGGTTCGACGATTGAACGAAAGTCGGTACTTCTCATCGGAGCTGCCATGGCTCAGCCCTCCTTAGATGGCGATCGGGGTGTAGTTCGCACCCGAAACGCGCACTTGGTTGTACTGATGCTCCGCAATCTGGACGCGCACGATGACGAAAGGATCGCCCCATGCATTGTCCGGATACGGTGCGATGTCGATGATGCGCAGTTGCGCTTCACCGTCCGCGCCGACAAGCGACGCGCTGAGCGTCGCCTGGGACAGGCCCGTCGTGGTCGAACCGGCAGTGTGATTGCTCAGGTTCGCTTCATCGCCGATGGCAGTCTGAGCAAGCGTTGCATCCGACTGGATCTCGTAGACGATCTGCGGGTCGCTGTAGAAGTAGGCGACGACCGAGCCGACCAGGAACGACTCGTTCGCAGGCCAGTAGTTCGACACCCGACGACGACCAGTGGAGTCCGTCCACTCGACGCCAGCGAAGGCGCCCAGCAGCGGGCCCGTGGCCGCAGCGATCTCGATGTAGCCGGCGGTGTTCATCTTCACCGCTTGGCCCTTGAGGATGGTGGTGGCGTAGCCAGCCGAGACGTTGCCGCTCGTGCTGACCGCTTGAATTCCGTTGGCGAGCGCCTGTGCGCGGTCCAGACCACTGGGATGGAACGCGGGACGCAGGCCGAACGGAGCACTCGTAGCAGACATGAGTTTCTCCTATGTCTCACCCGATGAACATCGGGGTCTTGACGTTTCGGTCCATATCGCCGAAGCCTTCACCTTCGACCTGACCGAGGCTCTTGCCCCGGCTGTCACGCGCACCCTGCAGGTTCTCCACTTGGACGCGGATCTTGTCCGCCTCTTCCATGGGCCTCTCATGGTGCATCTGCAACATGACGTCCTGGTAAATCTCCATGGGGAGCTTGTACAGGCGCATCTCGTTGCATGCGATGAAACCGACGTCTTCGCCAGCCTTGACCTTGTAGTTCTCGAACCCAGGCAACTCATCCGCGCGAACGGGAACGTAGCCGAGTCGGATCCGCTTGTCGATGCTGTCGTAGCTGTTGGTTGTCGATAGCCAGCAAAGGTGCCATCCCGGCATTTCCGGGACCTTCGGCAGCGCTGATTGTGTCCACTCGTCACTCCACATCCTGCGACGTTCCTGTGCCGAGTGAAACTGTTCCTCCGGGCCCTGCCGTACAACGTCCTCGCTTGCGCGAGTTTCGCGTCCGCCAGCGGACAGAGATTTCTTGAGACGACCGTCCATCTTCAGTTGCTCCTGCTTCGTGCTTCTTGCGCGTACCGCTTGATCATGTTGGCCCGTTTGTGGGGGTCATCCCACAGTCCGGCGTCTTTCATCGCCCTCACCTGTTCAGGTGACAGCACGAAAGTCGAACGGCTTGCGCCGCCACCGACCTCGCGTCCCGATCCAGTTACCACGCTGCGGGGCCTACTCCTTCGAGAATGGTCATCAACAGAGTCAGTATAGCGATGCGGCAGACGCTTTTGCAAACGCCGGTCGAGCTCCTCCCAGTAGTCCTGAGACGCAGGATCCCAACCGTCTTCAGTGAGTTTGCGGTCAATCACCTTGGCGATCGCCGTGTCCTCGTCACTGCCAGACGGGTCATACCAGTCGTTGCGCTCCATCCAGGAATTCGCCAACCGAGTCACCTGCGGATTGACCGCACCCTGCTGCTTGGTAGCCTGGGCAGCACGGTCCTTGAGGCTCTTCATCGCCTCGATCTTGCGGCGGGCCTCGTACCACATCTCCTGCGCACGGCCGAACGCCTCCCCGTCAGATGCCGACGTGGCGTCCTTCATCTTCTGCGCAGCGTAGCGGTAGCGAAGCTCCTCCTCCTCGATCGCCTTGTCCAGGCGAGCAAGGTCCGAAGAGTGCGTCTTGCGCTCAACCACAGACAGGCGCTCCATGAGCTCCTGGTTCTGGCGCTGCAGCATCTGCAGGCGCTGGTCCTTCTCTTCACTGGTGCGGCGCACGAGGTCCTTCTTCGCACGCCTGCGGGCCCTACGAGCCTCCCGAACGGCGTCGGAGTCCCCTGGCCTGTCCACGTCACCGCCATCGTCTCCTGCGGCCTCCTGGGCCGTTTCCTGGGAGTCTGCCGGTGCGACGTCACCGGGGAGTTCGACGACAGCGCTGCCGTCCTTCTCCTCGACCACGTCGATCTGTTCGTCTTGCTTCTCGGTGCTCATCAGAGGAACGCCTTCATTTCAAGAGGGTTGCCGGTGACCTTGGCGATCACCTCGTGGTCGTTCAGGATCATGAACAGCGCCGGGTCTTCGAGGTCATCCTCGCCCGGAACCTTCACCTCCCAACGGTCGCCGCCCCACTTGGGCACACGGATGTAGTCGCCGGCTTCACACCAGCTTCCCTCCGGCCAGGGCTCCATCGAATCCCGCTTGCGGAACGCCAGCGGCCCGATCTCAATGACCTTGGCCACCATGTTCTGCCACTTCTCGGTCTCCTTGGTCTCCGCGACCAAGATGATTCCCGACTTCGTCGCCTTCTTCTTGGCTCGCCGCAGTTGCACCAGGATGCGGCCACCAAGGGGTTTCGCGCCAGGGTCCACGCTCGGGAATGCCCAAGCCATCTCGGCGCTGTCAAGCGCCACGCCCATCTCGCTCATCGTCGTCTTCCATCAGTTTGTTCAGGATCGCCAGGGCTTCTCCGAGCCCGGCGTACTGTCCGATCATGCGCTGGTACGACTCCCAGTTCGCTGCATTTCCCACAGCGAGGGACGAGGCTATCTCAGCCTGCCTAGACGTAATCGCGCCGATCAGGTCTCCGATCGTCCTCACTTCTTCTTGCTCGCCTGCGACAGCCCTCCTTGCGCCGGCTTGCCATTGCCGGACTCACCCTTCGCTTGCATCGACTGGCCGTCGACCTTGGCGCCCATCGCCATGCGCTTGTGCTGGGGCACAAGAACGCTCTTCTGCTCTTGATCACTGGTAGCCACTTGGTGCTCCTTTCATCGAGTAGTCAATGACGGTCTTGTCCTGGTCATGCCTCAACCGGGCCGCATCCCGCATCAAACGGGCCGTCTCGATGCGCTCCTTCGTTTCCTGGTCACCCTGAGCGATGGCCAGCTTCAACTGCAGTTCCTCAATGGCGAGGTCCTTGTCGTCCATCTGCTTCTGGGCCGCCAGTTGCAGCTTGGCCTGATTGTCAGCCGCTTTCAGTTGCATCTCGGCCTGATCACGCGCCTGCCTGCGCTGCGTCTCAGCCATGCTCGTCTGCAGCAGCACCTGACCGTCCGGCGTCAACTCAGGCTTCGGCTTGAACTGCTCCAGCGTCTTGACCATCTGCTGGATCACCGGCATCGTCTTGGCAAGCGTCTCCTCAGCGTCCAGCGCCACATGACCGGCCGCCGCACCGTACAGCTTGTCGATCTCGGCCGGATCCTCTGCCTCGGCATAGTCATCAGCCTTGCGACCCAGCGACCGCGTCACATACCCGTTCATGCGGCCCAGATACCACAGCGCGAAGTGCTGCTTGATGTGCTCCATCATCTTCGGCAGCACGTTGGGCGCGATCATCGGGTTGCCACCGAACACCGGGTCCGAGGCGTACTTCAGATGCGTCACGATGTGCGAGAAGTGGTCCTGCTCCAGGTACGCGAACGCCGACTGACCGATCGTCATCGCCACGTTCTCGTTGGCCGCGTCCAGCTTCTCAGGCGCAGGCGTGTCCGTCATCAGTTCGTTGACGCCCGGCACCTTGATCTGCTTCAGGAAGCGCATGACCACCGCCCGGCGGTTGAACAGGTCCGGATGCTTCTCCATCATGGCCATGACCGACTGGGTCTGGGCCATCCGCTGCGTCTCGCTGAAGATGTGCGGGTCCGACACCGGGATCACGTCCGTCACCCGGGCAAAGTCCTCCCGGCGAACCTCCAGGTCTTCGACCACCTCGCCGCGGCGCATGTCGTCCAAGTACCACCGGTTGATCCGGCTCAGCACCTTGAGCACGCGAGACTGCGATTCGTGCAGCCGAGCATGGATCGCCGAGAACACCGCCGCGCCCTGCTCGATCAGAGCCTGGGTGGTGCCCACCGGCGTGTTCGCATTGACGTCGGCGATCTTCTCCTCGGCCGTCGTCACCACCCCCTTGGCCGCACCGGTGAGCCAGCCCAGCAACTGGAACAGCACCGGGCTCGGCGGGTTGAACGGCATCGGCATCGCCAGCTTGCGGACGTCGTCAACCCCAGGCGCGGCCTCAATTTCGGCCACCTGGGTCACTTCGACCTGCTGGGACTGACCCGAAACCTTCGCCCCCTTGAGCTTCAGGAGCGTCGCAGCGTTGTTGATGTGCGCAGAGTCCAGCAAGGCCCTCAGAGCGCCTGTAAGGGCCGCTGAGAGGCCTCCAATGAGGTGCGGCAGGCCCACGGCGTACGCGCCGCGCCACGGGATGAACTTGAACTCGACCACCCAGTCGAGTTTGGTCATCGTTTCGTCGCCTTCCTCCCAGTTTCGGTACAGCCCGATGACCTCAGACTCCAAGTCGTCGATCATCAGGACGTAGGGAGCCATCTCTCCCTTCGAAAACCTGTCGTTTTCGAGTTCCAGCCATGTGTAGATGTGGTAGACGCGACGAACACCGTCTTCGTTGTCGTTTTCCGACCGTCCTTCGATCTTGTCGTTGGCCTTTTGGGCCGCAGTCTGCTCCGGGTCCATCGTGGCACGGATAAAACTGCCATCTCGGTACAGTTTTGAGGCCACACGGCGCTCAAATTCATACCTTGAGAGGTCATGAACCTCCGTTGCGCGCGGCGCAGTGTAGAAATTCGACGCCGCAAAGGGCAAAAGCACGTTGTCGATCGGCAAAAACTCGGCACAAGGACGCTTTTTGTCCTCGTCGTACCAGAGTTTGAGGTATTGCGATCCACCAAGAGGCAATTGAGTGAACAATTGCTCCTGCTCGTCGCGGAATTCCTCGATTTGCTCGGTCAACTGCCAATTCATGAAGTCGCGCTTGCGCTCCGCGATGTCAGTTTTCTCCTGATTGACGTCACCGAGGATCTTCGTGCGCGTCGGCCCGTCAGCCGGGAACAGTTCGCGGATGGCGCGGGACGCAAAGTCGATGCACGCCTCGGCCATCACCGGGTGTACGACCTTGCTGGCACCCGCAAACGAGGCGCCACCAGGGGCGTCGTTGCCCATCCCAGTGCGGCGGATGCCGTCCTCGTACTGCTTGTCCCGCTGCTTGCGGGCTTCGCGGTCCTTCTCCACCAGTTGGATGTACTTCAGGGCCATCGAGTTCAGGTCGATGGAGTCCAGCACGTCGCTGTCGGCGAGGTTCTGGTAGAAGTCCTCGTTGTCCATCGGCCCGTTGGTGTCCAGCGTCACCACCGCAGAGCCGTCAGGAAGCTCCTGGATGTCCGACTCGGACAGTTCAAGGTCCACCTCCACCCCAGGCGTCTCGCCATCGGCGTCGTCGGGCATGCCCTCCACGAAGCGGTTGAACTCTGGGTCGATCGGGAACTCAGTTGCCATGAGCCGTTCCTTCTGATATTCTGTAAGGTCCGATTACACCACGGGTGCTTGGACATGGACAAGTACGAAGAGGCCATTGCCTTCCTGAAGAAGGTCGAGCCCGGGAGCTACTTTGACGAGTGCGCATCCCTGATGGAAGAGCTCTTGGCGCAGCATCATGCAGCCAAGCCCAAGCGCCAGCGCCATACCGACGAAGAACTCGCCTGGATGAGGCGAGCCGGCGCAGGGGCCCGCTACTACGCGAAAGCCCGCGGGCTGTTGTAGTCACCGGCCTTCCTCGGCCATTGAACTGGCGCTGTAGCCCAGCGCGGCAAGCGCCGCAGCAGTGCTCATGCCCTTGCGGATCAACTCAACCGCCTTCGGCCAATCCGCCTCGCTGAAGAACCTGCGGGACTCTTGGATGTCGCGGCGCGTGCCGCCCAGCTTCGCGTCTCGCAGTGCCTTGTCTCGAATGATCTGGCGCACGAATTCAGACTCGCTGAGGTTCTGCGCGACGGCCGGGTTCAGTTCAGAGAACGCCTGGAGCAAGTCGCCGGTGGCCTCTCCACTGAACGGAACGGTCGACAGCGGGCCCTCCGCACTGCGCTTGCCAATGCCGGGCACATAGCCCATGGTGGTCAGAGACTTCTGCGGATCAGACGGGTAAATGGCCGTCAGTTCACCCTGCTTCTTCCTCAGAATCTTGGCCGCCTCTTTGGCGTCCATGGTCGGGTCATACGGGAAGACGACGACGCCGCGGTTGGTGGCGGACACGCCAAAGCCGGTTCCCTCCATGGCGGCGTTGAGTCTGGCCAACTGGTCGGACGTCGGGATGACGCCGGCAGACGGATCGCCCAGCTTGTCAGGGTTCAGGTTCCTGCTGTCCAAGAGGAGCGAGTTCTTGTTCTTGACGGCGCTCATGGTGTTCGGCAGGTTGTACGCCCCGGCCTCTTGCGCGTCCATGAACGCTCGGAACTGCTCCAGCGTGTCGGCAACCTTGCGAGACTCCGGGGCCATCAGCCCGCCTCCGCCGGTGGGGAAATCCATCAACGGCCTTGCAATGGTCATGGGGTTGGTTTCAACCTGCCCCAGCTTGTTGATGTACAGCCCCTCGGCCTGCCGGGAAGGAAGCTGACGATACCCCAGCGCCCCGTACAGCACGTCCCGGTTCCCGGCGCCGACTCCCGGCAGGTCGCTCAGTTCCATCTCCGGTGCCGGCCGGTCCCACCGTCCGACGTTGCCATAGGCGAGCTTCTCCTCCGGGGTCATGCTCAGCACCTGCGGCACATGCCCAAGCGACGCGCCAGGAACAGCCTCGTGCGTCGCCGAAGCCGCATGCTTGTACATGTAGTCGCGTGCCGTGTTGTTGGCTTCCACCAACGATCTCTTGATGCCTTCAAGCTCATCGCCGCCGAACCGTCCACTCTTCCCGCGGCTGTACAGATCCTGACCCTTGCCATAGACCCACGGGACCTCTTGGATGTGCGGGCCGGCCCAATCAGTACGGCCGCCGATGGCGCCCCTGTTGGCTCGATCCACCTGCAGCGCGGTCTCGGCGTCCATGAAGGGGTGCATGGTCTCGGACACGCCCGCCTTCCAAGGATTGCCGGCAGGGTCGGTATATCCCATGCCCTGCGCCCGCCGGAAGTCATTGACGCCGAACAGCCCCTCGTTGGGGATGCGCGGGTCGTTCTTGTTCATGTACTCGCCGATCTTGAACCCCATGTTCGCTGGTCGGTTCTGAGCGACGGCCTCGTCCAGGTTGCGCATTGGGGCGCCCCGGTACGCCATCGCCGGCTCACCGGCCGCTCGGCTGTTCAGGTGCTTGAGCGCGAACCCCAACTCTGACTCAGGGCTGACGCCAGCAGAGTAGACGCCATGCTGCTCCAGTGTGCGAGGCAACTGGTACGGTTCAGCGCTCTCGGCGATCCCTTGCTTGGCCCGGTCGTACCACGTCCCGAGCCGCTCCGGATCCGCAAGTCGAACAGCCTCCACCGCGTCCGCGAAGTCTTTGTCCATGGCCCTTCGCATGCCGCCAAGCGCCTGCGGGTTGGTCACCGTGCGAGGCGCACCAACGTAGCCCTGCGGGGTGGGCTTCAGGTGCTGCCCGGCCCTGGCCGCCTGCAGCACGGCTGCGTCGCCTTGCGTGTCAGCCATGACGCGGTACACGTCAGGCGCAACCTTGACGCGCCGGCCGGCAGGCTTGACGTCCCGCTGCGGGGCATCCGCCTGACTGATCTGCTCCACCTTCTTCGCCCGAGCGGCTTCCTGCTCCTGCTTCTGCCCGAACTTCTCAACCACGGCCCGCTCAGTCGGAGTTCTTGCGTCGATCGCCGCCTGCTTCGCCGCCCTCTCAGCCGCTTCCTTCGCCGCCTTCTCGGCAAGCCTTGCCTCAGCCCTGGCCGCCGCACGCGCGGTCAGCTTCCTCGCCGCCCCGCCGCCCGCCATTGGGGGCTCAAGCCGCTCCTCCAGCGCACGGATCTTCGGGTCCACCGCCGGCCGATCGGCTTGGTTCAGCCCGCTGATGTAGTCCTCCATCTCCTTGAGCATCTGACGTTGCGCAGGAGTGATCGACGGATGATCACGCAGCGTCTTGGCCGCCATCGCCGCACGCGGCGCCCCAGCGCCGACAAACGCCGCCCCAGCGCCACGCCCGGCCGGCACGCGCTCTGCCCCTTCTGCCATGCCACGCATGACCAAGCCAGGGATGTCCGACAGCCCCACAGGCGGCAGCGTTGCAGCCTCATCAGGACGGATAAGCGGGCCCCTGGGCGCCACATTCGCGCCCTGAGCGCCTCTGGCGGCCGGCATAGCCCCAGACGGGCCACGTCCCTTGTCAGCGTTCAGCAGGTCGCGCAGCGTCATCTTCTCGCCGAACCGGCGGCGGAAGTCAGCGAGCTCCTCAGCGCTCACCAGCGCCTTGCCGTTCACAATGGGACGGTCAATCATCGGGCCGTCCCAGGTCTTGCGAGCCCTCGGGGCAAGACCGCGGTCCAGCGCCGCAAGATTGCGGTTGCGGGCCTGGAGCGTCAACTCACGCTCCGCATCTCCGCCGCCCGCCATCAGCACAGCACCGCCAGCCTTCATCCGCGCGTCAGACATCCGCAGCGCCGTCATGAACGCTTGGTCAGGATCCATGCCCTGGCGCATCAGCTTGTCAGCAATGGTGTCGGCCGCAGTGGTGTAGCTCATGGTTTCTCCAATCAGGCCACCATCGGCCTTCTTCGTTGGCAGCTTCTCGTCATTGCGCTGCAGGATGGTCAGCTTGTCCTCTTCGCCCGGGAACACGACAAAGTTGCGCGTGCCCTCTCCAGCGCCTCTGGAGCCCTCGTCTAGGTACTTGATGCCCGGGATGCCAGCACGCCGCAACACTTGAGAATCTTCGATAGAAGACTTTGCGGGCAAATGCAACATGGCATTTTGCCCAGTAAATGAATCACGCAACATCAGTTCTGCAGCCTTTTCTTGCCCAACTTCTTGGGACACAAGCTGCTGAATGATTTTCTGTACTTGCTGAGACTGCTCTTTGACCGGCTTGTCCCAATCCAGCATGCGGTCGACCATTGGGTCGGGGAGGTCGACGGTGTAGAAGGAACCGCCCTGAACTTTCTCAATACGGCCCTTAAGGTTTTCTAATTTTGGTATGTATTCATTAAATCCCATTCGTTCCGCAGCTTTTATTGCCTCTTCCACATCCCCAACGTGCCAAGTCAAAAAATCATCAATTGTTCTGTTGCCAGTTGTGGATATTTTCTTTCCGCCAACCATAAAAGGTTGGCCGTCAATTTTGACGTCTGTAGCCAATTCTTTTCTATATTGTTTTGCGACATCAGGAGTTTCGGCCACATATATGCCATGCCCATACGCCTGAGCGCCCTCACCGCTGCCGATCTTCTCGGCGCGGAACCGGCCCAGCGGCAGCCCGGGCTCAGCAGGGAAGGTGTGCGGCGTCCCGTGGTACGTCGTGATCTCCGGCGTCATGCCAGACCGGCGCATGTACGCCTCGGCCATCTCCGCCGCCTTCGGGCCCAGGCTCTGCCCGGTGGCCTTCGCCGCCTTCCCAGCCTGCCGGGCACCAGCCGCAGCCGCACGCGCAACAGGCTTGGCAGTAGCACCGATCCCCAGCAGGTTCAGAGGGTCAGCCAGCAACTCCGCACCGGTGGCCAGCAGCGGAGAGCCCGTCGCCCTCAGCGTGACATCACCGGCAGCCTGGGCCGGCGCACCCAATGGCGACAGTGCCCCGGCAATGCCCCTCAGAGCCCGTACGCCGCCCTCTGTCTGCGGGTCAATGGTCAGGTAGTCCTGCACCCGATTGATCGTCTTGGCGGCCCCTTCAGGCCCCTGGAAAGGCAGCACCGCCGCACCAGCCAGCCCAGCAGGCACACTGCCAGCAATCGCCGACCCCAGGGTCTCCAGCGCCTCACCGCCGCCACGCTGCTCCGGACGCCGCCGGCCAGAGCTCGGCATCCTGAACGACGGCTGCGACGCCGCAGCCCTCTCCGTCGCCGTCGGACCACGATCGCGCACTCGCAGGCGGGCAAGCTCTCTCGCCATCGAGTCCGTCGGGGCATCAACCGACCCAGACAGCACCCGGCGCAGTTCGTCGTCCATCAAGTCCATCGTCACCCCTAATGCGGCTCGTGGTGAATCCACACCTCGTTGCCAGTCTCCGGGTCCACAAACTCCAGCCTCGGGAAACACCAGCACTGCGGCGTAGGCAGATGTTCCACCACCTCCACCTCCCTGTCCAGCATCTCGTGCCGCTCCAACACGGCCACCACCGGCGACTCACGCGGCATACGGATTCTCCCTCTTCGGCCGACCAGTGTCTGCGTAGTCGTCCTCGTCCCAATCATCCTGCGGCGGAGGATCAACCTCCAGCCACCCAGAATCGCGCAGGAATCGCAGCGCCTGCGTTAGCGTATCAACAAGGTCATCGTGCGTCGTCTGCGGGAATGCACACACCTGCGACACCAGCGGCTCCGCCCAGTCTCGCACATACCCAGGCCGCTGCGTCGACTCAGGAATCCACACCCGGCCCCGCGCAATGATGTGCGACACGATGTTCAGCCGCTGCACCTTGTCCGCCTTCCCGGGGTTGTACGCCCTCACCGGCAGATGCGCCCGCTGCAAGTCCTGGATCAGCGAGATGCCCGCAGACTTGTCTTCAATCAGGATCAGGTCGACCCGCTTGCGATCCCGGCCGTCCGTGCCCGACTCGAATACCGTCTCGTACTCGTCGACCACCTTCGGCCGCAGGTCAGGGTACTGCAGCCGGTCCTGCCAGCAGTCGATCAGCATCGCGCTCATCGGCCCGTCTTCCGGCTTGAACACGCCCCAGGTGCTCGACGCCGTCGGGTCGTTCTGGGTCTTCTCGGACGTCGCGCAGTCGTAGCTCTGCAGGATGTACTCGAACTTCGGGAAGGCCTTCGCCGCCGGCCACAGCTTGAAGCTGTCCCGCTTGACGATGCCGCCCTCCTCGGGGTCGATGATCTCGGCGTGAATCTCCTGGCGGCCGAGCGTCGTGCCCTCGTACTGCATGATCTGACGGCGGAAGTTATCGCTCAGGTTGCCCAGGTTGGCATACGTCGACGCCCGGGTGACCACGACGTCGTCGCCCTCCCGGCCCAGCAGTTCGATGATCAGGTCCTTGGGCTTCGGCGTCGTCGTGATGACCGTCCTGGTCTTGGCCCCCAGGCGCACGCCGAACTGGATCTGGTCCCACGACTCCTGCAGGTAGTCCCAGGCGGCGAGCTCGTCGCACCACGCCCCGTGAAACTGCGGGCCCCGGAAGCGCTCGGGCTCTGAGGCAGGGATGCCCTTGATCAGGCTGCCGTTGGTCAGCCGGAGCTCGTGCAGCGCCTTGTTGTAGTCAGCGATCAGCGGCGCCGGGATGACGGCCATCAGCCCCGAGTCGCCCTCGAAGCACGTCCCCCGCACGTCAGACGACGTCGGGGCGGCCACCAGCCAGCGCGTGCCCGGGTTCTCCCAGGCCCACCAGCCGATCTGCTCGGCGGCCGTCCGGGTCTTGCCGGCGCCCCGGCCTGCCAGCATCAGCCAGACCGACCACCAGTCCCCCGACGGCAGCACCTGATGAGCATGCGCCGTCTGCAGCCACCGCAACCGCCAGAGGTACGCCAGCCGCTTCTCCGGCGGCAGGGCCTTCAGCGCCGCCTGTACGTCTGGCGCCTCCAGCGACTCAGCGAGGTCCACCGCAGGCCTTCAGGAGGGCGCAGGGCGGCGTCCTGGACTCCGACCGTAGGGCACCCTCCCAGCGCTCGCGCTCGCGCCTCTGAGCCTCGTCTACGAGCCTGCGCGTGCGCCCGACGAACGACTCGGGGTCGCCTGACATCCTGGCCGTCGTCTCCCGGCTCCAGCCCATGAACTGGGCGATCTCGTCGTCGGTCACGCCGCGCACCTCCGGGCGTACTCCCAAACGCTGGCGGCCTGGATCGACTGCCGCGGCGCCTCATGCCGTGGCACCTCCAGCCCGGGCACGGAGCGGTACAGCCCGCCACGCAGCGTCAGGATGTTGAGGCGGACCATGTTGTCTAGGATCTGCGGCGTCGTGCCGGGCGCCGCCTCGATCAGTTCAGCCGCGGTCATCGGCTCGGCCGCCAGCTTCCAGGCCAGCCGATGGTTCGTGCTCAGGGATTGTCGTGATCGCATGCCAGTCGGCCGCATTGCTGCGGCGCATCATTGAGGTTTCCTATGGGCCGCCAGTCTCAGCCCGGGAATTTCGACACTCGGCGCCCGGCGTCATAGCCTGCGCTTATGAGCCGGCGGCCTGCCGCGTCAGTTGGGCGTGCTCAAGGATGGTCTTGAAGAGCTTCTCAGCGTTGACCTCAGCGTCGAGTTTCAGCGGCGCATCGGCGTCGCCAGCCACCTGGACTCGATCGCCGTAGCTCTTCGGCTTGAGCTTGGCCGCCACCCACTTGCGGGCGTCGACCCGGTTCTTCTGCCACTGCACCCAAGCGGAATCAACCCGGGCCACGCCCTTCTCGTCCTCGATCAGCCGCGGCGGCTCATCAGACAGCGCCGTGATCTCGGCCGCCAGCGTGTCCGCCTGATCCTCCCGAGCGCGCGCGTAAGCCTCCGAGAAAGACGGCTCGCGGTTCAGCCACTCATACACCGTGGAGACGGCGATGCCTTCTGCTTTGCAGATGGTGGACAGCGGTTCTCCGTTGGAGAGGCGGCTGCAGATCTTGGCTGCGATCTCTGGTCTGTAGGTGGTGGGGCGTCCCATGATGCTCTCTCCTTGTGGGTGAGGGTATCAGAACGCTTTGCCGCCGGGTTGCCTGCGGTTCTCGGGCTTGTGGTCTGCTCGCTGGGCGTTGTACTGGAGCTTCTCGGCGATTGCGCCTCCCAGGTCGAGGTTGAGTCCGCCGGCCATGTCGTAGATCCGGATTACGGCGTCGGCGAGCTCTACCTCCAACATCGGGCGATGGGGGAGCTTGTCGTCGTAGAGGCCCTTCCTGGCGCCTTCCATGGCCTCGCTGATCTCACTGTGGATCAGGCAGAGCATCTCTCCGATGTTGCGGCCGTGGGGGTAGCTGAACTCCGGCTTGTAGGTGTGCGCTTGGTTGTTGCCGGCGCCGTCCGTCCACCAGCCGCAGTCCCTGGCCAGACCGTGGCAGGTGCGCTGCAGGCAGTAGGAGGCGGCGCGGATCTCGATGTCGGTACTGTCCATGTCAGTCCTCGAAGAGGGTGTTCTGCTGTCGGCGATCGGCGACGTGCGACTCGATGACCTGCCTGATGGTCTTCTCCCAGGCGGGAGGGTAGACGGCGAAGCAGTGAGAGCCGCTGCCCGACGTCTTCGGCCGCAGGTCCTTGGGCGGCTGTGCGCCGACCCTGCGCTGGTACATCGTGGCCACCTCGGATCCGATGGACCACGACTCCCGCGGCGCGAGCTCAACGCTCATCGCGCGGGCCACCTGCGGGATGGTGATCCAGTCGGAGGGGCTCATGCCGCCAGGGTGACGACGTTGCCGGCGTTGTCGATGCTGACCTTCGGCTCGGGCTCGAAGAGATCCGGCTCGGCGACCGACGCCTCCACGCTGACGCCCTCACGCAGCAGCTTGATCAGGTCCTGCTGCGACGCCTTGCGCACGGCGTAGGTTGTGCGGGCGGCATACGCCAGCGCCTGGGTGCTCTGCGTTGCCTCGATCAGCCGGGTCGGGATGCCCTCGGCCTCGACGACGTAAACGATCCTCGCCATTTCCTCTTCTCCTCAGAAACCCGCTGGGTTATCTGACCATGCGGAACTGCATGGCCTAGATGCAGCGGACATTACGATTGTATCGGTTTTGACTGTGTTTTTGCACGGTCAGACTTACATTGTCTTTGGTCTGACAGCGCCTTCGCCATGGCCTTGACGGCCGCATGATCGTCCGGGTGGACATAGAGCTCCAGGCGTGTCAGACCAGCCTCGGCTCGACGCTGACGCATGGCGGCCACGCGCTGAGCTGTCTGCGACTGCCTGCGCAGGGTGGCGATGGCGGTATCAGGGTTCATGTGTGCTTCCTGTTGGCGGCGATGTGATCATCAAAAGCATCCCATGCCTCGTATTCCCACTGGCTGGCTCTGTTTTCCATCAAGGTGCAACGTATGTTCTCGCGGCAGTCGTCGAACGCATCTCCGACGAGCTTTTGATCCAGAGCAACTACGGCGCTGAATCGACCGAAGTCGATCGCTTCTTCTCGGTTCATCATGCCGCCACCTCGGTGCTGACACCGTAACGCTTGAAGAACGCACGGGCCTGCTCTTCGGTGATGACCTTGGCGGTGTACCCGTCAATCAGATCGCTGGCGCCGCGGGCGATGCCTTTGAACTGCTTGCCGCTGACCACCGGGCCGGTGATGCCGAAGAACTCACCGGACTTGCCAAGAACCCTCAGGAACGAATCGGCGGCGTAGGCGCCTTCACCGTTACAGGCGAAACAAAAGCCGCGTTGGGCGTAGATGCCGGTGCCGCTGCAGCGCGGGCACTTTTTGTAGAGGGTTGTCATGTTGCTGCTCCGGGTTGCGTGTTGCGATGGGTGAACTGTAGACCTGTTTCCGGTAACGCACAAGGGGGTCTTGAATGCCCCCTAGGTCTACTCAGGAATGGCGGATCTCGGCCAGGAACCGCGCCTCATCGTTGCCGGCCACAGAGTGGTCCAGCTTGGCCTCCAGCCAGGGCGCCGGGTAGCCGCGGCGGTCCAAGATGTCGAAGGTGAAGCACACCTGCGGACGGGCCCAGCCGTCGCTGGTGTCGGTGAACAGTTCGATCACCCCCACGAGGCAGGGGATGCCCGCCACCGTGGACTGGTGGAGGATTTCGTACTGTCGCTCGGCGCGGAGGAGTTGCTTGGTCATGATTCGCTTTCTTTCGCTGTCCTGCGTGATGCAGTAGTGCAAGTGTAGGTTACATCTTGAAGGGGCGCAAGCCCCCTCAGATCACTTGGCTTTCTTGGAGACCTTACCCGCCTTGGTCAGCGTCGCCTGATAGGCAACTGCCTCGGCCTTCTTGGCATCGAGATCAGCTTGCGACACAACGGACGTGACGTCGCTGATCAACCACTGCCCACAGGTCATTCCCCGCCCGGACTTGATGGATTTCAGGTCGATGTACACCATGCCGGGATTCAGCGCGTCTTCCCTGATAGCCTCAACGATGCACCACACATCGCGGCCACCGAGAACGACCCAGGTCTTGACGAACTCCCCAACCTTCAAGTCGGCGACCTTGCGCTGCAGCAACGACGTGAAGTGAGCGTTGGCGGCCTTGCCCCGCGCGGTGAACTGATGCCCAGTACCGCCGCAACCGTAGCAGCGATCGCCGTGCATCATGTTGAAGGAGAACTTGCCGCTGCCGGCGCACCGCGTGCAAGTCTGGGTCTCGAAGGGCTGGCTCATGATTCGCTCCTGGTTCGCTGTCCTGCGTGCTGCAGTGATGACAGTGTAACCCGAACTTAGATCATGATGCAATACCCGAAGAACCCGCTGGGTTTATTTTGTAGTCGTGGAACACCGCGCCCAGGGCCCTGTCGCCGACTTCACAGTGGCGCACCCAGCAGCGCTTTCCCGAGCGGGTCGTGCGCCAGTGCCCGCGGCGCTCATGCCACCTGGGGCTGGCGTGCGTGCCGCCCTGCGGGGCCGCCTTGGGCTGCGGCGGCTCGATGACGATCGTCTCCCAGTCGTAATGAGGCGCCTTGCCCTGGCGCACGCGTTTGGCGTGGTTCGGCCGCAGCGCAGGCTGATAGGCGGCCACGGGCCCGGTGTCCAGGCTGCGCAGGAACGCGGCGATCAGCGGCGCATACCCGGCCGCCCCGCTCGTCTTCGGGTCGAACGGCGTGCGGTCGTGGTGCCAGACGCGGACCTCGCCGTCCTGTACGACGTAGCCAAACGCCTTGCCGGAGCTCATGCCTCGGGGGCCGAGGAGCATCGGCACGCAGCCGGTGATCTGCTCGGTCTGAACCAGCAGGAGCACGAGCCGGTTGCTTTTCAGTTGGCAGGCAACGGCGACCTTCGGGAACGGCAATCGCCGAGACATCACTTCGGCGTCGACCTGCACCGGCTGGCCCGGGTCGGGCATTTCGAACCAGTGGTATTTGATGGCCTCCTCGGGCACGAGGCCGGCCATCTGGGCGATCAGGGGAGTCACCCGAGCACCTTCTCGGCAAAGTCCCTGGCCTGCTGCGCGTCGATGAAAACCCTACGACCGATCTCGGCGCCAGACTCCTCGTCGCGGAAGACGACTTCATAGACCGTCTGCTGCGTCGGGATGATGGTGACGGACAGACCGTCAACCGTGTTTTCCAACTTGATCATGATGCTTCCTTCAGAAACGCAGTGCCTCAACATGGGCGACCTCGGCCAAGACATACCGGAAGGTCGTTTCCCCGTCGACCCGGTCCCAGGTCTTGTGCGACCCGGCGGGCATGAACTCCGGGCGGTCGATCGACTGCAGGTCGGCGTCCAACGGGAAACTGGGGGCCAGCAAGCTAAGGCTGATGTTTTGCCCCGTCAGGGCCATCTTGAAGTTGGCAGTCAGCAGCATGGTGTTTTCCTGATTCGCTTTCCTGCGTGTTGCAGTGATGCTAGTGTAAGCCCAACTTTGACTTTGACACAAGCCCCTTCAATCTGGTCGGGATTAGAAGAGGGCGTCCTCGACGTCGCTGACGTCCGGCTTCAGCGGCCGGCTGTAGTCCAGGAGCACTGGCGGGAAGGGCCAGTTGGGTAGACTGGACTGCAGCGGCCTCGCAACAGCAGGGTCTGTCTCCCCCTTCTGAGGCCGCTTTGCCCGCCCGGGGGAATCTGGGCGGGCCTTTTTCACTGAACCACCACCAGCGAGCCCTGGCCGCGGGGTCGCTGGGCCCCGGTCCAGTTTGCGTAGATGCTGGTCGCCTTGCCGTCGGTCAGCAGCACCTCGATGTACTGGATCTGGCAGCGCCACTTGTAGCTGTTGGGCACGAAGCCCGAGCCGGCGTACACGCGGACCCGTTTCTTGGCGCCGGCCGCGGCGCGGAGCGCGACGCGAACCCTTGACCAGTCGCAAGCCCGCGACGTGCGGAGGGCCGGCTGCCCGGCCAGGGAGGCCCGGAGGGCCCGGAGTTGAGCGCGGAGATGCAGGAAGCTCATGTCTGTCTCCTCAATCACAGGGTGGAGACCTTGACCGAGTAGACGGCCTGGGTCTTCGTGTGCAGGGCGATCGCCTCGGCGGGGATCGCGTACTTGGCGGCGATGGCCTTCCAGTCCACGGTAGACCGGTTGCTCTCGACGTAGGTGGCGCGGAACAGTTGGCCGTCGAAGTGCTGCTGCCCGGACATGGAAGCCTCCTCTTTGAGGGACTTCTTGATCTCCTCAGCCCGCTTCTCCAGCGCGGCGATGTTGGCCAAGATGGCGCCCAGCGTGTCGATGTCGGCGGCGGCGGTGTTGATCGTGGTGTTCATTTCGCTGTCCTTCGCTGTAGTTGCTGCTCGATCGCAGTGACGCTAGTGTAAGCCCAACTTACACAATCATGCAATACCAGACTATGTCCTGGGGTCTTTGACCAGAGCCCGGACGTCGGCCAGCAGGTCCGCCTCAGTGAAACCATAGTAGGCCGGGAAGCCCTTCGTGCCCAGGCCATGCACGCTCGCCTTACCTCGGTGATGCGCGACACACAGCGGAACCACGTTCCAGTCGCTCGATCGGCGGGCCATCCCGACGCCGGCTCGCGGGTGATGGAGCTCAACCGGCCCGGGGTCGTGCGGCCCGTGGATCCGCCGGCAGACGACGCACCCGAGGTCCGCCACCTGCGACATGTACCGTCGGAGTTCGGTCTTCATAGGACGGCCTTGACTTCCTGCCGCGCAGACGCCTCCTGGCTGCGCCAGACGTCGATCCTGGCCTGCGCAGCTACCAGCCCCCACCGAAGCTCCTCCTCGATCGCCACAGCCTGCTGCAAGCCCTTCAAGAGCTCGACGTAGTCGTCGTGCGCATACGCCTCGCGCTCCTGAGCGGCGGCGGTGCGATTCCCGTAGACCTCGGCCTCCTTCATGAGGATGGCTTTTTTGCTCTTCCGGTACTCCTCCAGGAAGATCCTATCGGCTTTTGCCTGAGCGTACTTTTTGCCGTGGCGGAAAATGTACTCAATCGCATCGTTCGGATCCGTCGTCTTCTCCAGCCTCATCGTCATCCCCTCTGTCCTCTGCAAAAACGTCGTACGGCTCATTGAAGAGTCCGGCGCTCTTCGCCCACTGATACCGCACACGAAACACCCTGCGCTGATCAGGCCGAAACGCTGACCCCTCGCCGTCCTCATACGCCGCCCGCACGAGGCTGCTGCGCAGGTCGGACACCGAGATCTCCAGCAGTTCGGCGTACCAGTCCAGGGCCGGCGAGTCGCAGAACAGCCAGCGCAGCGCCTGGATCTGGTCCCTCAGCCGGTTGGCCTTGAACCGCGCCTCAGCCCGCGTCGGCGGCCGACAGCAGTCCTCAATCGCCACGCAGATGATGGCCTGGAGCAGGCGGCGGTCGGGCGCGAAGCCGTTGAAAGGGTGCCTCCCGTCGTCCGCTCTCCAGCCGTCCATCAGCGCTGCCTCCTCAGCCACTCGGCCAACAAGAGCGCCTCGGCCGCCCCGTGGTCCTTGACGCGCTTCAGCGGCGCCTCGGGCCACAGGTTGCGGGCGGCCAGCAGGGACGACGCCTTGTCCGCGGTCAGTCCCATCGTGCGCTTCCAGACCCTCGGCTCGGCCAGGGTGACCGGCCACGGCAATAGGTCAAGAAGGCCCTGTATAGCCCCTACAGCGCGTCCAAAGGCGAAAGTCGAGGCCACCCCCTGTCCTGGCATGCTGTGGACGCTCTCAAGGGCCGCAATGCAGTCTTCTCGGCCGACTGCCTGCAGCAGGTCCTCGCGCCAGCGTCGGACAGTGATCCGGCGATCGGCGTTCGGGATCGGCCCGCAGGCTCGGAAGCCGCCGTGGTGGTCGATCAGCCCCCAGGCGACAGACACGAGGCCAGGGTCAACTCCTAGGAAGAGCACGCCAGTCCCCCTTCGCCCCCCGGTTGCCCAGGGTCCACTGCTGCCGGACGTCGCGCTCCAGCATACTGCCCGGGTGCCGGCGCTGCCATTCCTGCAGCCACTGCATCGCGCAAGCGCGGTCGGCGATCCGCATCGAAATCAGCCATCTCACCAAGCACTGATGCCGATACTCGTCGGAATGCGTCCAGGGAATATTGGTGGTAGAGTCGCTCAAGGATGACATTGGACTCGACGTGGTAGTACGCGCACGACTCGCGCATCATGCACCAGCCGCCCATACATGCGACTGTCATCGCGCAGTCCTCAGCAGTTTGGCCAGCAGGTCCTCGGCCGCATACGCCCAGCGCCGGTACGTCCGGGCCGGCTCGCGCTTGCCGTTGCGGTGGACGCAGTCAGCCGGGTCCATGTCGTAGCCGTGCGGCTGCAGGCGGGCCCAGGCCTCAGCCATCCGCTGGGCATCATCGCCCGGCAGGCCGGAGCCGAAATACCGGCGGGCCCCGAGCACCTCGCCCGTCAGCGGCCCGTACTGGCGCAGCATCGAATCAGTGATGCCCGGCCACTGGAGCGGGTTGACGCCGTCGTGATGCCGGCAGAACCCGGGCGCCCCGCCACCGGCCGACATCGCCGCGGGGAACGGGCACCCATGCGCCCGGCAGCCGGTCAATTGAGGCGCGTCTTCCTGCTCGTGGATCTTCTTGAGAGTCGCTGCGTAGCCCATGTCATCACCCCTTGTTGTATCGGCCTTCGGCCACCTTGACGAAGTTGCTCGGCAGCATCAGCCACTCAAGGTCTGCCTGCCACTGCCTGTCGCTCTTCGCCCGGCCGGTCAGGAAGTCCGACCGGTTGACCGACTCGAAGAACTCTCGGAACCAACCGACGCCCCCGGCCCGGTCCCACTTCAGGTCAGCCCAGACCTCGCGCCACCGGCTGCGCATCAGCGCCTGCCGCTTTGGGCTCAGCACCATGACCCTGGCGAGAGTCGGGCAGCACTCGTGATAGAGCTCAACGATCTCAGCGTGCGGGCAGTCAGGTGCCGCAGGCGCTCTTTGGATCGCATGCTCCAAAGTTTTTGGCACATCCTGCAGCCGATTTGGTGCTCCAGGCTTGCCCTGGCGCACAAGCTCCGAAGGAGCTATGTCTTCTGGTTCTTGGTTGTTGGTTCTTGGTTCTTGGTTAGCATTGCCTTCGGACTGCGTTCGCAATGCGTTCGCATCAGCAGAGTCCTTCTTCGATGCCCTCCCCATGCCCTCCCCACTGGGGGGGCTATTCGACCACCGGGCCTGGGCGCTCTGCCGCGCCTTCTCGCTCTTGGAGGCGTACCGCTCCATCTCGCGCTGAACCCTAGGGTTTACCCACCCTTTGTCCGTGCGAACGAAGAAGAAACGCAGTACGGTCGCAATGCAGTCGCTATGCGAACGCATGCGGATGAGCCACGCGACCTCGTCTTGGTCAAGCGGCAGGGGTTGCTCGTGCAGGTAGCACCAGTCCAGCATCCTGCGGTACGCGAGATCTTCCATCTCGCTGAGGTGCTGGGTGTGGGACTGATAGTCCCCGACGTGCCATTGGTAGTAGTGCATGTCCATCCTCTTCCCCCCTCAGAGGAGAGCACCGGCAGGCGGAGGAGGAACGCTTTTCGGGCGGGTAGCTACTCCCCCCCTAGCCGGGTCTCGCAACATCATACCCGCCGAGGTCGACCTCCGCGAGCACCATTGATGGCCGCCACCTTCCTGCGGCGTTGCAGGCGTTCCACCTCGGCCTGCAGTTCGTGCTGGGTGTACCCGGCGTCGGTCACGTCGAAGAACCTCTCCAGCACGGGTGAGATGCAGTCCCAGTCCAGCCGGATCAGGTCTTGGAGGAGCTTGCGGTCGCGCGGCAGCGGGCCCTCGCGCTCGAAATACGCGTCGATCATGCGGCGCAGCGCCAGATCCTCAGCGTCCGGCATGGAGGCCATCACGGGCCCCCAGGCGTCGAGGTTGAAGAGGTAGTTCACGACGCGCTGCCGAACAGGTCCGGCCGCAAGTCCTCCTTGCGAACGGCGCCGTTGGTCATCTGGCTGATGGCCACAGCAAGGTACGGGGAGCAGGTCTCCCGTCCGCTGATGATGCCCGACATCCAGGTGCGAGTGATGCCCAGCCTACGGGCCATGATGGCCTTGGAGCCGTGCGGTTGGGAGTCAAACCATTCTTTGAGAGTCATGTCGGCCTCGTTGTGTGAGTGCATCATACACGATGACTTTGTTTTTTGATCTGGTGTTGCAATCTGCGCTTACATCATGCTACAGTGCAATCTCATCAACAGCGAAGGGCGGACATGCTCACATCACAGGATCCATACAAACGCTACACAAACGCGGTGTCAACCGACGTGGCCAGCACGATCACTCGGGAATGGGAACGGCTGGGCCAGAACCCGCCGGACCTTGACACAGGCGTTCACCGCAATCGTCTTCGAGCGCGCGGGTTCGACAGCGCGATGGAGGCACGCGACGCAGAGATGCGCCGCATTCTTGACCGCGTCGAACGAGGCGCGGCACAACCCGGCGACATGCTCGCCATCCGAAGCTACATGGGACTTTGATATGGGACTGACAGCACGACAAACAGGAGGCGGCGGAGACTTCAAGCCCGTCCCCCCGGGCATGCACCTCGCACGGTGCTACCGCATCATTGACCTCGGTTCGCAGAAAAGCGAATGGAAAGGCCAGCAGAAGATCTCCCCGAAGGTCATGCTCCAGTGGGAAGTCCACAGCGAAGATGACGCCGGCAAGCCGCTTGTCACCGACAAGAACGAGCCGCTGACGATCAGCAAGAACTACACCGTCAGCCTGGGCGAGAACGCCCGCTTGCGCATTGACCTCAAGTCTTGGCGCGGCAGGGATTTCACGCAAGAAGAGCTCAACGGATTCCACCTGCGCAACGTGCTCGGCGCGTGGTGCATGCTGACCGTCATGAAGACCGCCGGCCAGGACGGCAAGGAGTACTCCAACGTCACGGCCGTCAGCCCGGTGCCGGCCAACGTGCGCCGCATGGGGCTGCCCGAGGGCCACAACAAGACGGCCTTCTTCGATCTCGACAACCCCGACATGGCGCTGTTCGACAGCCTGGGCGATAGGCTCAAGGCCAAGATTCAGTCCGCCCCCGAATGGCCGAAGGGTTCTCCGGCCGAGCAGTACCAGCGCGAGCAGAACGCATCTGCGAAGTCGCTGGAGGAAATGGACGACGACATCCCGTTCTGAGGAGATAGATGATGGACTTTTCTCTCGCACTCGCCTTGCTCAAGCAAGGGCACTCGGTCAGCCGCGACGGCTGGAACGGCAAGGGCTTGTCGCTGCACTTGCAGCGCCCCGACGCCAACAGCAGGATGACGCTGCCGTACATCTACCTGGAATACCCGGCCGGCAGCGCCCGAGTGCCCTGGCTCGCCTCGCAGACCGACATGCTGTCTGACGACTGGACGGTCATCGCGCCCCAAGCCGCCGCGAAGGCCCCGCAAACGGCCCAGGAGACTCCGAAGCGCCGCGGACGACCCAAGGGTGCAGCCAGGGCGAAAACGCCCGTACAGCGCGATCCTGACGCCCCGTACGGCCGGAAGAAGGACGGCACGCCCAAGGCGCCCCCCGGCCGCAAGAAGGCGGAGCCGTCAGCACCGGCAGCACCGGCTGCCTGAGTCGGGACACTGGGGGCTTCGGCCCCCTTTTGCTGAGGAGTACAGCGAATGAACGAAGACGTTTGCAAGCCGTCAACGACGGGAGAGCACGAATGGAGGCCGTGGTTTTCGGGCGGCCACAAATGCATTTACTGCAGGCAGGAGTGGGTTCCGGTTGAGCCTTGCGTCGATCCCGACGAGATCGAGGCGCACAAGTACGTCGAGCCCGAGCCCGAGCCGCTGTGGCCCAAGGTGTTGGGCGCGGCAATTGCGGTCATCCTGATCGGGATGGTGTTCGGTCCTGTGGGGGTGATCAAGTGACGCCCCTTATCACTGAGTTTGTAAAAGTCACTAATGATGCTGAACGGTGGACTTGGTTTGATGTAGGAAACATTCCAGAACTTGTGGAGGCAAGGCTTGATGATGAATTATTTGCTATGCCATATCCGCGCACCGCGTTTTGCGGCGTTGATGTGGACGGAAGTAAGTTTTGCGTGGCGCTGATTACTGGTGACAACCATGTAAGCGTAGCCGGCAGGTATGACACCGGCAAATTTCCCGCAATCATTAAGCCGTTCTCTTACATAAACACCGACGAAGGGATACGCATCTACGGAAGAGAAGGCATGGAGCCTCCTTCTCGGGCGCATTACCTGCCAGTCATCGCGCTCGTCAGTCGTTTTGTACAAAGCCTAAACGCTGTGACGCAGACGGCATATTTTCCGACGCCCAAAAAGTCCCTTCTGAATGCCGCTCGGGCCGCCAAGGGAAAGCCATTGGCGTTGTTTGATTGGCACACCGTTGAGATTGCGCCCAAAAAACCCAAGGGCGAGCCGCAAGGCGGCACCCACGCATCACCAAGATTGCACGACAGGCGCGGTCATTGGCGCATCTGTAAAGGCGGCAAAAAGGCTTGGGTCAAAGCCTGCAAAGTTGGTAATGCCAGCAAGGGCGTTGTGTTCAAGGACTACGAGGTGAAAGCATGACTGACCTAAGACAAGCCGCCCAGCAGGCGCTGGAGGCGTTGGAGTGGGCATCCGACCTCAACTCAGTGGCGCAGAACCACACCCCACTGAATGAGGCCATCACCGCCCTCCGCGCCGCAATCGCAAAAGCAGAAGGAGCGAATACATGACCACATGGCACAAAGGCCCGCCGCCTTCTGTCGGCTGGTGGCCGGCGAGTACACGCCGTAATCCAGATGTCCTGCGTTGGTGGAATGGCCGAGCGTGGAGCCGTCCGGCGCACATAGGGATGACAGCCGAGGAAGCGGCAGGGTCTGCATATGTCGAAAGTTTTTGGGACGACATTGAATGGACCGACAGGCCCGCATCGTGGCCGGAGAGGAGCAGGACATGACCCAAGAAGACATCATCCGCATGGCGAGAGAGGCCGGGCTGTACGAGGACGGCAAGTTCTTTGTGCTTGAACATGGTGAACTTACGCACTTCGCCGCCCTCGTCGCCGCACACACACTCTCCAACATTGACCCATCCAAGTTCATGTCGCATCGGGAAGGGTTTGAGGCCGGTGCCGCAGCAGAACGCGCCGCCTGCGCCGACATCTGCGACCAACACGCAAGCATCGAAGGGATTGCGCAGCGGTGTGCTGCTGAAATCAGAGCGAGGGGGAACAAATGAGACGCCGCATCCGCAGGATCAAAGACCACCTGTATCCCTGGTACATCTACGCCGCAAGACAGCGCAGGGCGTGGGGAACTGTGCGGGCCAACATGAAGCGCATGAGTGACGCGATGAGAGAAGCATACGCCAAGGCGCGGGCAGAAGGAGAGGCGAAATGACCACCATCCACTATTGGTGCCCGCTGCATCGGGCGTATGTGCAACGGACAGTGCCAACGGAGTTGGCGTTCAAACTGGCGGGGTTGGCATGAACTACCTCCCCAATGACACAGCCCGGTGCGCCGGGGCACACAAGCCCGAGTGCGAGGACTGCCTGCGCAACATTAAGGTCAGCCCGCTGCATCCTGCAGCCATCCGCTCGGTCTGGATCGGCCCGTGGGTGCTGGAGACGTCTTGCGTATCAAGGATGACAGATGCCGCGCAGCAGTCGTCCTCGTAAAGCCTACCGCCCCCGGGGAGTGAACCCCCAGGCTAATGTGGTGGCGCTGACAGGCGCGACCCTGCTGTCGCTCGACGACCGAACGGTGTGGGCGCTGGAGCTCGACGATGCGATCACGTCTGTCGGCCGCGGGCAAGCCACGCTGGAGCAGTGGGACGCCATCTTCGCCGCCGCTGCCCTGGCCGAGCAACTCGTGATCGACCGGCTGGCAAAAGACAGCCAGGGCGTCATCAAGGCAGCGCATCAGGCGTGCGTCGACATCCTCACTCGCACCGGCACTCGGGCCGTCCGTGCCGGCGAACTTGCCGCCCTGCGCGACCTGCAGGCAAGCTGGGTAGACCTGCTGGCCAACCTCACCCACAGTCAGAAATTCCAAGCCGAGGAGCGCATAGACATGCGCAAGAAGCTACCAACCAACCTCAAGGTGCCCCAACCATGTCCCTGATCGCCTCTCACGCCGCAGAGTCCGGCCACTGGTACGCCCGCAACGGCGATCCGACCTACAAGATACTCGGGGCCAACGGCAAGCTCCGCCCAACGACGCTCAGAGACGCTCGGAAGCACAACCTTGTACCCTCGGTCACGACGATCATCAACGTCGCAGCCAAGCCCGGTCTAGACCGCTGGAAACAGGAGCAGGTGCTGCTGGCTGCCCTGACGCTCCCCAAGGTCGACGCCGAGTCCGACGACGAGTACATCTCCCGCATCCTGGACGACTCCAAGGACGCCGCCCGATCCGCCGCGGACGCCGGCACCGACATCCACGCGTCGATCGAGGCGTTCTACCGAGGCGAGCCCCGAGACAGGCACCAAGAGCACGTCCAGGGCTTCCACAAGGCGCTGGAAGGGCTCTTCGGCATGCAGCCCTGGGCGGCCGAGCGATCGTTCGCCCACGAGGCTGGATTCGGCGGGAAACTGGACCTGCACGCCCCCGGCTTCGTGGTCGACGTCAAGACCAAGGAGTTCACCGATCCGTCCAGGGTCGACGGGTACGACGAGCACCTGATGCAGCTTGCCGCCTACCGGGTCGGCATGGGCATGCCAGAGGCGAGATGCGCCAACGCGTTCGTCTCTCGATCAGTTCCCGGCCTGTGCGTCTTCAAGGAGTGGACGCAGGAGGAACTCCAAGTAGGCTGGAAGATGTTCCACTCACTCCTGACTTTCTGGCAACTGAAGAACAACCACCAATGAAAACCGTATCCGCATTCGAGACCACCGACGGTCAGCTTTTCAACTCGGAACGTGCAGCGAGGCTGCATCAGACGTTTCTGAATGAGCAGTCGTCCATTGAGGAATTCTTCAACGACAAGGATTTCCCGTACAAGTCGGTTCCTACGCGAGCCATCGCACGAAACGCCATCACGATGTGGGAACTCTGGAGGGCGAAGAAGTGATCGACGAAACCCTGGTCAAGAACGTCTTCTTCTACGTCAACGACAAAGACCCGAAGGGGGTCTATGCCGACGACGTGAACCTGCTCGACTTCGCTCAGAAGCTCGACGCCGTGCTGAGCATTGAGCACCGGAAGAAGGAGCACGCCCGGTGCGTGGCGATCATCCGCCAGCACGATGTGCCGCTGGCGGATCTTCTGGAGAAGTCGGTCTAGGGCCTCGACGCGAACCGCCTGTCGCCCGTGCGGTAGAACGTCACCGGGCGGCTGGCCCTCTCCTCTTCCTCTGGCGTCAGCGGCCGGGTGTCAGCCGGGAACCGCCGGGCATTCTCAGCCATGCGCTCGCGGAACGCCTGGGCCAGAGGAGCGCCTACGGCCACCGGCAGAGCGGCCGGGGTGAAGGCGCTCGCCACCGCAGCGGTGCCGCCCAGGCCCCTGAGAGCCGCCTCCAGGTAGTCGGGCTGTTCGCGCTGCATGGCCTGCTTCGCGCTGATGAGCTCACCGGCACCCTGAGCCATGGCCAAGGGAGGCGCAACGTACCGCATCGCCCGGCCTGCCATGTTCAGCCCGGTGTCCGCCATGCGCTTGAAGGTCTGCGTGACCTGCTCCAAGGCTCCGGCCGGAGGCGGGGTTGTGGGAACCGGGGCGCGAGGTGGCAAAGCCTGCAGCCCGCCGGCAGTCGAGACGTAGCTCGCTCGGGGGCCGCCTCCGACCCCCTGCTCCGGGGTCATAAGGCCACCAAACATGGGATTCTCAACGAACCCGCCGCCCAACTGAGCAACCCGCCCGCGGCCCTCTTGGGCCTTGTTGATCAGATCCCAGACGCCGCCCTCTTGCTTCGTCATGCCCGTAGCCTGAGCCGCCTCGATTGGCGTCAGCCCGAAAGCCCGGCCGGTGTTGACCACGCCCTGTCCAGGCCCGACCGCCCGAGGGAACGCCTGCGGCGCCCCAGGCTGCGAAGCAAACGGCGGCGGCCGTGTACCGCCAGGAGTCAGCGGAGCACCCCCGGGCGGAGCCATGCCGGGAGCGCCCGGTCCTCCAGGAGCCCCAGGAAGGCCCGCAGGAGCCCCGCCAGGGGCCGCAGCCGCTGCCGCCTGAGCCATCCCCTGCCCGAACGCCTTGCCGGCTCCCTGCGCCCCTTTGGCGCCCAAGTCCACGCCAGCACGAGCACCAGCCAATCCAGTCCCGCCGGCCAGCCCCACAAGCTGCGCCATGCGGCGCTCTTGAGCGTTTGCCCCCTCTTCAACCTGTCGCTGGAGAGCCGCAAAGTCGACTCCGCCCGACTGAGAGGCAGACTGAGCCGGAACCTCTGCAGCAGGCTGTGCAGCAGGTTGCTCGGCCGGAGGGTTGAAGGCGCCGTAGGCCTTCAGCGACCGGAGATAGGTTTCGGTCTCCTTCGGGAGATCCCCGCCACGGTCGAAATCTGCCAGTCGGCCCGGCCCGGCGTTGTAGTAGATCACCGCCAGCCTGGGGTCACCGGTCTCGTTCAGCGCCTTCTTCAGGTAGCGCAGGCCGGCGTCAATGTTGGTTCCCGGGTCCTGCAGCTTGGTCGGGTCAACCCCGACGTCTTGAGCAGCGACCGGCCGCACCTGCATGATGCCCACCGCACCCCTCCGGTTCGCCGGGGTTGCCGGGTTCAGCCGGCTCTCTTGATAGGCGACAGCCACCGCCAACTCTGGCGGGATGCCCATCTCTCGGGCCTTTGACCTGATGACCTCGGCGTACTGCCGCTGCTCATCGGTCAACTCGGACATGAACGACAGGTCGGCCATGATCACCTTCCAAGCATTTGGTCAACGCGCTGACGCGCACCGGAGAATGGCGCCGCGCCAGATGGCACACTCCCAGCGGCCGGTCGTGCAGGAGCGGCGCCTGCCGGCCGAGGAACGGCAGCCTGACCACCGAACTGACGCGCCAAGTCTTCGTTGTACCTCTTGGTCATCTCTCGGTACTCAGGGGACCGCTCAAACTGCAGGTACGTCAACTTGGGGTCGGCGTCCTTCATGGCATAGAACTTGTCAGCCACGTTCATGTCATGCTGAGACCGGGCAGCCAGCAGTTGCGACTTCTTGATCAACACCTCGGCGCTGTTGCTGATGCTGCCGCCAAGTTGTCGAACAATCGCCCGCTCGCCTTCAGTGATCGCCCCCTGCTTGGCCAAGTACAGTTGCGTGAACGCAAGTTCGACTTCCGCCAATTCGCTTGCAATCAATGCAACTCGGTCAAGGTCTGCCTTCTGCACATTCGGCATGACCTGACGAAGCGCACCCTCAATATCGCCAAGGCCAACGGACGTGTTGCCGACTCGAATCGACTCCTTGAGAAGAGTTCCAATCGCACCCATCACATTGGCTTGATTCAAGATGCCAAGAGCCTGCGGACTCCGCGCGGCAAGATCGATGATGCGAGTGGCACTGCCGAAAGCGCGCTGCGCAGCCTGATTGCGCTGCTCAAGCGCGGCCTCCTTCTCTGCCGCCTTCTTGGCCATCTCAGCGGCGTAGGTCTTGGCCTCTTCCTGCTGAATCTCCGACTCTTGTTTCGACTTCGGAGGCTCGCCCGTCGGGCCGGCGAGGAACTCCTTCACCATATTGTTGTAGCCCTCACGGTCGCCAGACAGAAGAGCGGCGTCCAGCCGGAAAGCAACACCGGCCGGCATGGTGTACGTCGACTGACCGACCTTCCTCTCAACCTCAGAGACGTTGGGGTTGGGATAGAACATCCCCGTGGCTCGGTTCAGCGTGCCAACATCTCGGACCTCTTCGTTTTGCTTGCGCAGGTCTTCCCACGCTTTCATCGCGTCAGTGAGCGGCTTCCCGTCCAGCATCTGCCTGCGCAGGAACTGCTCCCGCGTCGGGAACTTGGGGGCTCCCGGTGAGACACGAATCCCCTGCGGCGCAGCGACGCCAGCAGCGGGCTGGCCGCCAGCCGGGACAGCGCCCGGGGCACCGTTGGGAGCAGCGCCTGCCGGGCCGCCCGGCGTAGGCATGGCCGCAGCCTCGGCGGGGGCGCCGATCTCCTGCATGAAGGCCCGCTCCCGCGCTCGCTGCCGCTCCAACTCCAGGCCCTTGCCGGCCAGCCCCAGGCGGGCCTCTGCGAGCTTCTGGTCCTGCTCGGCCTGCCGCTCCTGGGATTGACGCAAGCTGCCCGCGGCGTAGCCCAGGCTCTCGCCGAAGGATCCCGTCTTCGTCGGCGTCAGGAAGCCCTCGGCAAGCGCAAGAAGCTGCGGGTCGAACATGCGGTTCTTGCGCGAGTCAAGAGCCGCAAGCATCTTCTGCAAAGCGTCTTGGTACTCAGCGTTGGCCTTGGCCGTTCCCGGATCTTCCCCGGCGAGGTATGAAACAGATTGCGTCGCCATGGTAGTCCCCAATCAATCAAACCCGCCAATGTAGTCTTCGTCTGCCGTGTAATCAGTCTCATCAGTATTGCCGCCGCTTGAGCCAGTCGACCCGCCGCCGCCAACAATACTGGACCAGTCAATGCCACTTATCCAGTCGCCAATATCTCCAATCAAATTGGCTCCCGGAGAACCTTCCCTCATCGCGCCGAGCATTGACAAAATGCCCAAGACGTTGGAGAGATCAGACTGTGAATAGGCGCCGGCAAGCGGGCCGACGCGCTGCTCAGACTGAGTCATCGGCATCTGCAAGCCGCGCATCAGGCCCGAGGCGGCCGTCGCCATCTTCATCGGGTAGTCGAGCTTGGACTGCTCGTACGCCTGCTTCTCGGCGCCGGCCTTCGTCAGCGCACCAGCCTCCGTCAGGCCCATCGCCTGGGCCTTCTCGGCCATGCCAAGCTGCGTCTTCGCCGCTTCGTTCTGCAGCGTCAGTTCGTCCATGGCGGCCTTCAGCGCCTCGCTGTAGCCCTTGCTGAGCGCTCCGTACTGCTGACCCGTCAGGTTGGCCTGAACGTCCGCCAGAGACTGCCCCAGGGCACCGGCGTACCGCTGGCTGCCCAGGTTCCCAGAACCCACAAAGCCGGCCTTCAGCGACGGCAGGACGTTGCGCTGGATGTTCTGCTGCGACAGACGCGCCATCTCGTCGACGACGTTGGTCTGGTACGGGTTCATCAGCGCGGAGATCCGAGCCGCATCAAGACCCGCTGCCGGCTTGGCAACCGACGCTTCGGCGTCTTTCAAGTAGTCCTTGTACGCCCCGGCGCCCGACTCCACCATCCCGTACCCCTGCGTCTGCAGAGGGTCGTATTCGGCGATTCCAGTCGCCGCAGTGCTTTCCGTCGCCGTCTTGCCGGCGTTGGCAAGGCTCTTCAGGTAGTTGGTGTAGTAGTCTGGTGCCGTGTCCGCCTTCGTCGTAGTGACGGTGACGTCAGGCAACGGGCTGCCCTGTGTGATACCCATCATGCGCTCCTGCCCTTGCGGGACTTGATGTACTCCAGCGGCGCCTTTGCGGGCGGCGGCAAATCCTTGGGGCCCGCAGACCGATGATGCCGCCTGATGTTGTGCATCATCTCGTACAGTTTATCGGACCCCGCCTTCGTTGACCCGTTGCCCAGCGCCGCCACAACGTCCGCCGGGATCACAAATTCGCCGTCAGCCAGCATCGCCGGGATATCGTCAGACTGACCATCGCCGATGCCGGTGACAGCATCGCCCTGGCGATAGTCGACGCGATGCTTGCCAGAGTGCTCCAGCACGTTCAGCGCCCCGTGGGCGTTGTGGCCATACCGTGTGCCGCCCTGAGCCATGAATGGCACCATGCCGCCGGCTCGGAAGCCAAACAGCCCGGTGTACTCCTGCTCTGGCTGGTACACGTCCAGCGGGTTGGCGAGAGCCTGAGCGTTCCCGAAATACTGATCTGCGCCCACTTGTTGATCCTCTTCAAGCCTCGTTGATTGCTGCGGCTTATCCGGCAAGAAATCGCCAGTCGTCGCCTGCTTGAGAAACCCAGAAAGCGGCCCCTCAAACTTCTCCGGCCCTTTGCCTCCGACAATGAAAGGCGCCAAGAAGGTCGCCTTGTACGGATCGCTGACGCCGCCTGACGTGCCTTGAGGGATGAAGGATGACGCAAGGCCCATGAGCCTGTCGCGCCGGCTCTGATCATCCGCCGCCGCCTGCCGGGCGGCGTCACGAGCAGCGGCCTCTTCCGCCGACTGCTGAACGGCCCTGGCGACGGCCGCCTCGGTAGCGCTCTTTTGCTCTGCTGCCTGTTGCCGCGCCGCCTCAGCCGCTGCAGCGTCGGCCGCCTCTTGTGCCCTTCTGAACTCTTCAATCTGAGACTCAACGTCCAAACCCAAGGCACCGATGGAGGACCGCGTCTCCTCAGCCAGACTGGAAACCGAGCCAGACACTTCCGCGATGGCCTGATCGGTTGCGTCTCGCCAGTCCAAGCCCTGCTGCATCAGTTGGTTGATCCGGTCGCCCAGGCGCTCTTCCACCGAACCAATCGCCGTTTGCGTCCGCTCGGACTCCTGCTGCTGCTGCTCAGCCAGCGTCTCAATGCCGCCCGTGACTTCCTTCAGCGCTTGGTTGGTCGCTGTCTGGAAGTCGACACCTTGATCGACGAGATCCTCAATCCTGCTGTTGAGGCGCTCTTCCACGCCGCCGATCTGGCCGGTCAGGCTTGACTGCACCTCGCCAAGCTGGCCCGCAAACTGACTCCGCAGGCCTTGCTCCGTAGCGCCAAGCTGGGAGAGCAGTTGGTCAGTGGTAGTGCCGAGTCTGTTGGCCAGCGTGTCAAGCCCAGCCTGCAGTGCAGCATCCCCTTGGAGACCGGCGCGGCGGGCGCTGTCAATCGAAGCCTGAAGGTCCTGGCCCAACTGACCAACCTGAGTCTGCACCTCTCCAATCTGCGCACCAAACTGGGACCGAAGCGCCGACTCGGTAGTCCCAAGCTGTGACAGCAACTGATCGGTCGTCGTACCGAGCCTATTGGCGAGCGTGTCCAAGCCCGCCTGAAGTGCGGCATCGCCTTGCAGCCCGGCGGCACGAGCAGATTCAATTGCGCTGCTCAGATCGGCGCCAAGCTCTGTCACTTGCGTCTGCACGCCGCCCAACTGCGAGGCGAAGTCAGCGCGCAAGCCCTGCTCTGTCATGCCAAGTCGAGACAGCAGTTCATCCTTGGTCGTGCCCAAGTCGCCGGCCAAGGAAGTCAGGCCGGCCTGAAGCGCAGCATCGCCTTGAAGGCCGGCAGCACGCGCCGCTTCAATGGCACTGCCGAGTTCAGATCCAAGCTGCGTGACCTGGGACTGCACGCCGCCCAGTTGCGATGCGAAGTCCGAACGCAGCGCCTGCTCTGTCGTGCCAAGCTGGCTTAAGAGCTCAGACCGAGTCGTGCCCAGGCTGCCCGCCAGCGTGTCAAGACCGGCCTGCAGCGCAGCATCACCCTGCAACCCGCTGCGGCGAGCACTGTCAATCGCATCCTGGAGGTCTTGACCCAGTTGACCGACTTGCGTCCGCACCTCGCCAATCTGAGACCCGAACTGAGAGCGCAGCGCCGCCTCGGTTGTCCCAAGCTGAGACAACAGGTTGGCCTGAGTTGTCCCCAGATCGGCCGCCAGACTGTCCAACCCGGCCCGCAGCGCCTCATCGCCCTGCAAGCCAACCGAGTACGCAGCGTTGATCTTGTCCAACAGCAGGGTCTGGACGTTGCTGATCTGCGAACTCACCCCGCCCAGTTGCGATGCAAGCTCAGACCGAAGCGTCTCTTCAGACGCGCCCAGCCGAGAGAGAAGCTCAGAGCGAGTTGTCCCCAAGTTGCCAGCAAGGGTCTCCAGCCCCTCACGCAAGGCGGCGTCGCCTTGCAGGCCGCTGGCGATCGCGTCCGAAATGGCAAACTGCAGATCCTGATTCAGGTTCTGCACCTGCGCCTGCAGGTTCCCGCCAAGTTGAGCCACATCTTGGCTCGTGGCGTAGCCCGTCAGGCCAGAACGAACCGCGTCGTCAACATCTGAGGGCGTCGCGTACACAGGCAACTGCTGCAGTGCCTGCTCTACCTGCTGAGCAACATCCGAGGCGGTCAGCCCAGGGTTCTGCTCCATGTAGTCGCTGATCGCCCTTGACACGTCATCCTGGTTGATCCCCTCGGGGAACTGGATGTTGCGAATTGCATCAGCGACGTCCGACTTGGTGGCAACGTCGGTCATGGCGCGGTTCACAGCCGAGTCAATGTCCGCGGTCGTCGGACCCTGTGGCAACCGGCTGATGGCGTCATCAACCACCTGAGCGACGTCCTGCGTCGTCAGCCCGGCAGGCATGTTCTGGATTGCGCCGTTGACGATCTGCTGCACCTGCTGCTCAGTCAGCGAAGGATTGGCCTGGAGCGCGTCAGAGACGATCTGGCGTACCTCATCAGGGCCTACCCCTGTCGATGGCTGGACAGGCGGCTGTACGGCCTCCTGGGCCTGTTCCTGGGTCGCTGTGGTTGGCGGCAGGACGGCGGACTCCTCTTGAACCTGCACGGGCTGATCCACCACAGGCGACGGCGGGATCACAACCGGCTCTTGCACGGGCTCTTGAACGGTCTCTGCAACAGGCGGCTGGACAATTTCAGTAGCGGCCGGCTGCCCCTGCTGCTCAAACTCCTGCTGCAGCCGAAACTGTTCGTACTCGGCAGCCTCCGCGTCTTTGCGGGCCTGCTCCTGATCCTGCTCTGCGCGGGTCTCCTCTTGCCGATCCAGTGCAAGCTGACCCAGGTCTTGGTCGATCTGGTCAAACACAGATTGGCCAGAATCGGCCGCCGTGTCAACGTCAGTAGACGGCAGCGTCACCGGCGGATTGACTTGATAGAGCTCCTCCTCCATCAGGTCTTGCTCTGCCTGCTTCAGCAATTCGTCGGACTGCTCTTGCGTAAGACTGCCAGTAGCCGGCCCCTCGTCAGCCACCTCGGAGACCATATACCGGCCGCTGTCCCCAGACCCTTCGCCGCCTTGGAACAAGCCCTGGACGTAGGGGCTCGCCAGGAAATCCTTGACGCCTGCGGAAGTAGAAGAGGTTTCGCCTGTTCTTGACCCGAACACGGTATCGACAGAGCCGAGCACCGAGCCATCAGACGTGAACCGGTGCGTGACCCCACGGTCGCGGTCTTCCACCTCCAGCACGCCGCCAGAACCGACCTTGAAGCCCGCCACGCCGTTCTCAGCCTGATTGCGGATGTAGTCGGCAACCTGCGTCTTCTGCTCTGCCCTGTTGGGCGCCGAGAAGTCCATTGCGTCCATCGGGCCGGCCAAGAGCGTGCCGCCGCCGCTCGACGTGCCAATGGTGTCCCCAAGCTCTGCCACCACGTCCGTCGTGCGCAACGGGTCGTCATACGAAGCGCCAACCCGCGAACCCGTCTGGCTCGTGCCGGACGTCTTGCCCAGGCTGGTCGCTGCGTTGAACAACGTCGACGGAGACAGCGACCCGGTCGTCGCAAGCTCCAGCGCTCCCTGCATGATTGCAGGCGGAACGCTCGTCGCGCCAGGAATTGCGCCAACCGCAGACCCAGCCAAACTACCAAGAGCAGCAGCAGCAGGGTCACCCTTGCCGCTGATGGCGGACGTGGCCGCGCTCGTGATCGCCTTCTCGGCCACAGACTCCAAAGCGCCCAGCGACTTTGGGACGATGTCGCCGACAACGCCCGGCACATACGGAGTCACAAGCCCCGTAACGCCAGATCTCAGGATGTCGCCAAAGTCAGCGCCGCCAGCCGCCGTCAACCCAGCGTTCACAATCGCAGATCCAATCGCCTGCTGGCCAAGAGTGCTTGTGACGCCAAGCGCCCCACCAAGCGCCCCACCAATCTGAGCGCCCAGCGGGCCAGCCAGCAAGGCAATGTAAGGCACCGCCGCCCTCAAGCCCTCACCAAGATCAGACCCGGCAATCTTGATGTCTTCAACGCCTTCTGGAGTCACAAGGCCCCAGTATTGATTGAATGTTCTCCGATCTGGATGCTTGATACGAAGATCGTACCCCGCGTCCCTAAGCCCATCAATTGCACGAATGGCTTCCGGGGAAAATTTCAACTCATACCTTGGGTCCAGCCCACCGTACTCGTTCATCGTCTCGCCGACCAAGCGGGCTTTATAGATGCCGCTCCTGTCGTTGGTCATTGAGGCCGTGATCGGATCAATCTCGCCGCCCTTAAAACCGGCCGCCTTCAGGACCATATCCCAAGGGCCGCTGTACTCGCCCACTTCGCCGCCAAGGCGGGGGTCGTCCCAGGACCAGTATTCGTTTGGAATTGAACGGGTCGATGTGGGCTGGCTTTCTACTGCGGCCGGCATGGCGGGCGCCATGGCCATCATTTCATCAAGAGCTTCTGGACTAAAGGTGATTGCCATTATCAATTCCAGACTTTGCGCATTCAGCGCTCACCGCATCACGTTCACAGCGTTGACCAGCGCCGCAGCCCAGTCATCCCACCGCTCAAAGTTCGACGTTCCGGGGATGCCCTCATTGGTGAAGACGTCGATCGCCTTCAGGCCCTCGCCCCACTTCTTCCAGTCCGTCTGGGCAGTGGGGATCTCCAACTGCTGAGCAGCGTACAACTCAACCATCAGCGACGCCCAGGACTCAAACGTGTGGAACCTGGGGTCGTAGATGATCATCAGTAGCCCCGCACGTCGCCCATGTCAGCGTTGACGATGATCTTACCGAACTGGTAGTCCCCGCCGGCCACATTGCTGCGGAATTTCAGACGAAGCTCTCGCCGCTGCTCGCGCATGTCGATCTTGTTCGTGTCCTGGTCGAAGACGTACGGCGCCGAGGTGTCGTCCTCAGACTGCGCGTACGGACGCCCGGTGACGTAGAGCTCCATCTCGCCAGACATGATGAAGTCCGGCTCCACCCGCTCCAGCCTCAGCCACCGGTTGGGCCCCTCCGGCGCCGCTTGAGACGGGCCGCCAGAGACCCACCCCAGGTCGTTCGTCTCAACGTAGCTCTCAATGGCCAGCACCTGAGTGCCGTCGATCGCATCCCGCCCGATCTCGTGCTGGTAGAGCTTACACAACCCAGGCACCGTACTGAACTCCATGGTGAAAAAGAAAGACGTAGACAAAGCATTCGCCGACAACTCAATCAGTTGAGCGTACAGCGCCGTCACCGGCACCGAGAACCCGGAGCCCGTTCCACCAAGGTCAACATTGCTGGCGCTGAGCACATCACCTACGACGTACCCAGAGCCATACGCCGTGATGACCACAGCCGTCACAGCACCCCCAGAAACGGTCACAGTGGCCTCTGCAGTGAACCCAGACCCTCCAGTAAGGGGTACGCCAGGGTAAGTCCCATTCACATAGCCTGAGCCGCCTGTAATGGCGCCGAGGGTTCGTATGCCACTTGACGTGACCGCCAAAACCGTGGTTCCAGATGGGAACACATCTGCCAAGGTGACAGCGTCAATGCCCTGAGCGAGTTGCCCAACTTGCACCAACCGGTTGGGAGTTGATGAAGTAGGTATCAGCAACGGGCTGCCAATCGTCGCGCTCACATTGGACGTGGTGATGATTTGCTCAACCGACGTCTCCCAGTCAGCCTCCACCGGATAGGCAAACACCTGGGAGAAGTAGCCTGCCGATCTTCGGGCTCCGGCCGCCTGCCCGACGTCATACCAGCAGTTCTCACGCACGTTGTAGATCACCGCATCGTTGCACTCAGTTGAGTCGCCCCGAGGGTAGAACCACCAGATTTCTCCGAATCGCGGCACCTTGGTCGCCCAGACCTTCTGCCGCTGGTTGTAGTTCAGGTTGTCAAAGAACCAGTTCTGGTTCATCGGGTTGGGAATTTCCTTGACGACACCGTTGTACAGCAGGAAGCGATCAACGCCGCACCAGTAGTAGATGCCGTCGTACTCAATCACACTGGACGACGACATGATTGAGGTCTGCGAGGAGATGATGTCGTACCGCCAGAACGTCGGCGCAGCAAAGTTTGCAGTACCGGCCACGCCCAGGCTCTGAGGGGCGTAGGACACGCGTATGAGGCTGTCAAGGCTCCAGAACAGGCCAGACGGGCTGTTGGAGCCACCACGCACCGGCAGGCCCTTGACGATCTTCCCTGTGGCCGCGTTCGTCGCGTTGGCGTCCGCAGACACCCAGTCGTCAGGATCGCCGGCCGAGCAGTTCTGGATCAGCCCGTCGTTGCCGTACACGAACACATACGGGTGCAATACCACCACCCCGCCGGACACCGAGATGTTGTTGTTGAAGGTCGCCGTGACCGTGCCAGAGCCCGTGGCCGCCTGGGACAGCGTCACCGTCGTGCTCACCACAGACACAACCGTCGTGCCCGCCGGAATGTTCGTGCCGGTGACCGTCTGCCCAGCCCCGATGCGGATGTTGCTGGCCGCCAGGGTAGCCGTCGTTGTGCCATTCAACGTCAGAGAGTCGGTGAACACCCCGATCTGAGACATGGTCGTGCCAGCGATGTCGCCGATCAGCACCGGCGTGTTCGCTGTGCTATCAATTTGTTGCAGGTTCTGGCCCGGGTGAGCAACCAGCGAAGCCACGCCACCCGTGACGTTGTAGAACCCATCAAATTGCCAGAGATTTAACGGATTGGACGTGAAATCTGACAATGTGAAATCCAAGATGCCGGCGCCTACACCAGCGTCATCAAGTGTCAGAACCTGCAAGCCTTCAGAATGCCCGCTGAAGACGTAGTTGAACCCGTTCTGGGCGTTCACCCAGATGCCACGAGAAGGGCCCTTGAGGTCCTCAATGATGCGCCGGAACCCGAACATCTTGCGCGGACGACCCCGCTGGAAACGGACCCACCGGCCATCCGTGTAGAACTGCCGATCAAAGATCGTGCCGTCCCGCTGGATGCCGGGCTGCGTGTCAAGTGAGAAGACCTTCTGAGTCATTGCCTCGCCTCAAGCCGATTGACCTTCTCGGACAACTGCTTGACAGCATTGACCAAGTGCCAGATCAAAACGTCTGTGCTCACCGATAGAGCGCCGGTACTGCGCTCAATCACGCTTTCCGGCAGAACTTCCTGCAACTCTTGGGCGATCACACCAAGCTGAACCCCAGACCTTTCAACTGCTTCAGTTTTGGGCAGCAGGTCAACCTCGTCAGGAGATCGGTATTCAAAGTTTCTGACACGAAGCCTGTCAATCACCTCTAGGCCGACATTATTGTCGACAATATTTTTCTTTAGCCGTTTGTCCGATATGGTGTCCCACGATGCTTGGTTTTTTTGATTGTACGCTCCAACTGATCCAGAAAGAAAGGAGGTATTTGTGCCTTTCCCAGTAAGGCCGGAGCCAATCACCACCTCATTGCTTACGCCACTGGATGATGCGTTGGTGCCGTAGCCAAGATAAGTGTTGTCGCTGCCAGTGGTCAGAATGCCGCCAGCGAGAGACCCTATCGCGGTGTTGTTGTCGCCTGAAGTGACGGCCACTAGCGAGTCATTTCCAAATGCGGTGTTGTTGGCGCCGGCACTTGTGTTGCTGCCCAACGGGAGGCCCCCACCAACTGCGGTGCAGCTTGCGTTTCCAGATGCCCCAATGCCGACCGTAATTTGGCCAATTGCTGCATTATCCAATGCGGAAATAAAACGACCAGAGCATTCAATGTTCCCTTGAATGTATAGCCCTGAAGCCCGGGCTATAAGTCGCTGAACTCCAAGTATTGATATTGCCAACTGGCCGGGCAAAAATCTATATATCCCAGTCGTGGGCTCTGACGCAAAATTCAAAGACGGGGACCCAGTGGTGCCGTTGGCCAGAGATATTGTAGACACCCCAACATTGATGGTAGAAGCGTTGTAGAGGTTCTGAGAGTCGCAGACCAGAATCACCTGCTGACCAGCGGTGACAACAACAGAAGTGCTGCCGGCCACGCCGGTTGTCAGAGTGACCGTATACCCGGCGCTAGTTCCGTTTGTCTGATTCGTGACGTAGTAGACCGCAATCGTCTGCGGCACCGTCACCGTCACGTTGCCCGACAGGGTTCCTGTGAACTTCTGAATCGGGTTGGCAGCCTCAGATGAGGTCAACGTATAGCTGCCTGACGTCACCGCTTTGGTGTTCTGACTGAAGTTGAAGTCAGTGCTCTTGCCAATGCCGACAGTGAAGAATGACGTGCCAGAGCAGCAGATGATTGCGGAATCAGACGGCTGCAGCGGCAGAGACACAGAAGAGTTGATCTGGTCGCTGCCAGAAGGCGCAACGGTCAGCGTCCCCGTTCCGTTGTTGCGCAGCAGGATGAACCAGTTGTTGCCGAGCGTGGTGGCCGACGTCAAGGTCATCGTGGCAGACCCGCCGGTCCATACGAACGTCTTGGCGCGATCGGCCTCCACCGCGGTGTAAGCGCTGGAGAACGTCTGTACGGGGTGAGAGGTGTTCAGCGTCGCACCGATCACCGTCAGGCCGTAGCCCACCAGTGAGGCAGCATCTGCCGCCGAAGAGCCGACGCCGAAGGCGATGATGCCCCAGGTCCCCGCCTCATTCGCGTTGGTCGTGATGTAGATGTACCTTGCCGCGCTGGCCGCCACGACTGCAATGACGTTGCCGTCGTAGTCGGCCACCGTGAAGGAGTTTGCGCCGACGTTGCGGATCAGCGCATCCTGGCCCACAGACGCCTGATTGGCGGGCGGCATGCGCATGATCAGGCCGCCGGTCGTGGCCGTCACGTCCATGATCCGCGCCGCGTAGTTGGGCGTGGCGTTGCCGTTGATCGGCCACTCCAAGACGATGTTGGCTGACAGCGTGATGTTGCGATACGAGACGTCCGTCGGGACGATGACGTTGCCGGTGAACGGACTGTTGAAACTGCTCATGCATCCCTCGCAATCGTTTGCCGGTCGCCGATCCGAGCCACGTCCTCGGTCTTCAGCACCTGCATCACTTTGTCGTACTGGGCCTGCCACAGCGGCACACGCTCGTCGTTCTTGAGGAACGGCATGGCCTGCAGCAGAGCCCCGTACAGAAGCGCCTGGGGCGCGTATTGGGTGAACCAGTTCGACTGGTTGGAGGAGTCCAGCGGCTGCGAGCGCTCGTAGTACAGCACCTCGTAGTTGTACGCCGCGGCAGGCGTCGGCGCAACAAGCCAGTGCGTGTAGTCGTAGTCACAGTAATACAGCGGCACGTCCTCGGACGCCGGGTCGGGCCAATACTCCCGCAGGTATTCGTACTTGCGCAGCAGCACCGGCTGGCGCTGGCCGTTCACCGTGACGTTGATGGAGACCGTCTTCCTCCATCGGGCCGGCTTGTCGATCGTCGCCTGACCCTGCGTCATCGTGCTCGTGGCCACCGTCAGGTTGCCGAGGAACTTGAGCTCCGACGCGATCACCTGCTCTGCCAGCATGATGAAGGTCGGGATCTTGTCCAGCGTAGACGCGTCGGTGCGCTCCAGGTAGCTCCGGATGTCCAGCACCAGACTGTCGTAGGTCATCACAACGGCAGGCATCACCACACCTTCTTCTTGATGGATTCAGGCTGCGGGACGTACTGCTGCCCGCGCTTGGTCCCTTCCCGCTTCGCCCGGGTTGTCGACGCGTACTCAGAAGGTGTCAGCTTCTCGCGTGCAGCCTTGGGCAAGTACCGTTCGCCGGTGGCCTCCGGCCCCTGCGTGGACGGTTTCCCCGAGCGCGTACCCCAGTCCTCACGCGTCCACCGCGCAAGGGCATTATCCGCCCTCTGAGGGCCTTTGTAGCCCCCGCCGCTACGTTGGTATTGCTGAGTCGCCATTTGCGCCTTACGGGCGCTCCATTGGCCTGGAGAGCCCCCTTTGCCAGACGCCTTGACGTTGGCGACGATGCGCTTCCACTTGGCAGGATCGGTCTTGACTGCGCTCATCTCAGGAACAGCGCACGTTCATCCGTACGCCGCCTCACAAGCCCGGGAAGCTCCCGGCCGCCGGCCTTCGTCCACTGCATGAACGCGTCAGCCGCCCCTTCCACATCGCCGCGGTTGGCCTTCATCCTGATCTGGCTGCGCTGCAGGTTGCCTAGACCGGCGTTGTACGCAAAAGAGACCAGAGCGTCAAACCGCCCTTGACGACCAGCACCGCCGGGAACCAGACGTAGAACACCTCGCTCAAAAGCAGCGACGTCAGCGTCGAAAAGCGCATCGATCTCCTGCTTTGACCAGACACGGTTGTGCTCCGGACGTAGCGGGTAGTCCCGCCTGATGAAGCCTTCATACCCCTCCTTGCGAACCATGGGAAGCTGAATCTGATCCTGATACAGAACATGCCCGTACCCGATCGTCCAGATGTGCGCAGGGCACAGGTAGGGCTTGTTCCTGTAGCCCTCGTACCGGTGCATCAGCGCAGCGCCCTCCGGGCTCAGCTTCACTTCTTGCTCCACTGCCTGCTGCCGAACCAGAACCCGATGATTCCGCCCAGCATGGCCATCTCGTCCTCGCTGAAGATGATCGCCGTCACCCGGATCAGGTCATCCACCGACTGGATCAGGCCCGGATGCTTCCAGACGTACAGCGTCAGAGCAGCGTTGATCAGCACCAACTCGATGATGAAAATATAGGTCACCGTCGGGCGCACCGTGCCGACGTAGTTGGCAACCCAGCGGCTGGCCTTCTCCAGCACCTTCTCGTCGTGCCTGAGCGCAGCCTCGGTCATCTGCGCCTCGGTCTGCATCGCCACCTGCTCAACGCGGATCTCCTCCATCTTGGCCTGGGAGGCATACCCCTGAGCCGCAAGCTGGAGTTCCCGCTCGGTCTGCAGACGCGCCAGGGCGATCTCGTGCTTCTGGTCGGACTTGTTCTGGAAAAACTCCAGCAGCTTGGGCAGGCCGCTGATCAGCAGGCCGCCAAGAGTAGACAGAAGCGACAGCATTACTTGGTCCCCTTCACGAACTTCTCGCGCTCTTCAAGGAGCTTGACCTTGACTTGGAGGTCGTTGATGTGGAGCATCAACTGCTCCTTCATGATGGCCCTGCGCTCGGCAGAAAGCGGGCTGTCGGTAGGAATCCCTTCCTTGGTGATCAGCGCCGGCATGTGGCCCTCAATCTTGGTCAGCCGCTTCGAGAACGAGTTGACCTGCCCCAGAAGCCACGCAAGGCACATCACCACGATGGGGATGACCGCCTTGAGAACATCAGTCCACGCCATCACGCTCTCCCTTCTTGGTCGTATGCATCTTGTGCCACCTGTACAGCAAGAACGCGATCTGCAGCACCACATAGACCAACGTGGCCCACAGGATCAGATCGTTCACCTGGATGCCGGCGACGGTCGCGCCAGCCACCGTGACAGGCGGGGCGGCCTTCATCGCCTCCGCCGTCAAATCAGCCTTCTGTTGCATGGTCAGACTCATGGCTTCTGCACTCAATATGGATGTTACTGTCAGCACTCACCACCGGCAGAACATCAGGAACGCCGAGTTGTTCGCCCCGGCGCCGGGTGTGTACGCAATGATGATGATGCCCTGAGCCCCGTTCCCGCCTGCGGACCCCGTGCCTGCCGTGGAGACTCCTCCGCCAGCACCACCGCCACCATACACGCCTGCAGTGTTGTTGCCTCCTGCTGCAGCAGCGGCGCCACCTCGACCGCCTCCGCTACCGATGGTGTTCAATATGTCTATGCCGGGGCCGCCCTGGCCACCGGCGCTTGTGTTGACGTTGCCGGCGCCACCACCACCAACAGTACCAGCGCCGCCCGGGGCAGTCCCGCCGCCCGTCGCGCCAAAGTTGTTGCCGCCTGCTCCACCCACAGCAGAAGCAGCGTTCCCGCCAGCAGACCCGCCGCCGTTGCCGCCGCCACCGCCGCCAGCCACGCTTGCAGCAGTCGTTGACCCAAACCCATTGCCGCCCGCTCCGCCAGCACCATTGGGGCCGCCAGCGCCGCCGCCGCCTCCAGCGCCGTAGCCCTGAGACGCAGTAGTACCGAACGAACCCGCGCCACCCTGGCCGCCAGCATAGGCCCCCGTACCACCAGTCCCGCCAGACGACGATGGGGTTGTTGTGGCAGACCCCGGCTGACCGCCGCCAGCGACGAAGGCGCCAGAATCCCAACTGGTGTTGCCGCCAGCGCCGCCACCAGAACCAGCAGAGCCAACCGCAACCGTGATCGTCGACGACGGAGACGCCACATAGTTGGTAATGACGGTACACCCACCACCGCCGCCACCGCCGCCTGCAGCGCGGTTGCTCCCCGCTACAGCACCCGTCGCTCCACTGCCGCCGCCGCCAATAATGTGAATTGAGTTGCTCGTTGAATTCCAGTCGGCGGGAAAAGTCCAAGACGTTGTGGCAGTATTCGTTATCTGATACACCTTTATCGGGCCTGTTGCCGGAGCCACAAACGTGCTTGGCTGAAACAGGCCACCGATGTTATTTCCTCTGTTTGTTGAGTTTCCGCCCAGATACCAAACGTACGGCGTTGACCCGTTTGTCGCCGGCCCAGGCGTGAACGCCAAATCCCTGACGCTAAGGTAGTCCAAATTTGTGATGGACCCAACCCCGGAGTACGCAATTGTGGCCCTGGTTGTGCTTGAGCTATTCATTGTCAGCACATTGCCGACAGCGCCCGTCGCAGTAAATGCAGCGACCGTTTGCGTACTGCTGGCGGCGAATACTATCGACGTCGCCCCAGTAGCAACATAAGTGTTCGTGATGTCGCTGAACGTGTTTGAGCCAGATATGGTCAGAGCCCCGGCGCCGCCCTGATTGATGGCGCACGCATATGTAGACCCACCCCCAACGAATGTCTTGGTAGAAGCGCTGGTCAGGCTGATGACACCATTGCCAGTGCCGGCAGATGTGGTGAACCCGATTGGGTTGGCATTGTTGAAGGCCGTTGTGCCAGCGCCGTTGGTTGTAATTACTCCGCCGTCAAATATAATGGACTTGGTGCCGGCAGCAATCAAAAATGTTGATGTTGAGCTAGTCAGGCTCAACGTGTAGCCGTTCAAGTCTACAGTTCCATTGGCCAGTGTGAATGCTCCGGCTCCAGCCTTTGATATTGTGAGAGCATCACCAAGAAGCCATGACCCGGCGGCTCCATCCAAGACAATGCCAGCACTTATGGTTGCGCCGCCTGTCGTGATGGTGTTCCCAGACGAAGTTGAGTTAAATGTTATGACACCCGCCATGCTCCAAGTGGTGCCGGCCAACAGAATCATTGACCTATTGACCGTCAATGTTGAGGTTGATAGGCCGGCAAACGTCACAACACCGCTCAACATCGTAAGGGTGCTGCAGGCCGCACCAATCGCTACTGTGACGGTGTAGGTTGTTGAATTGTAAAAATACACATCATTCGTGGTGGCCGGGACAGTAGCCCCAGCGACACCCACTGGAGACGTCGACCAACTTGACGTGGTCGCGCTATCCCATGTGCCACTGCCAACAATCCACCAAAATGCATCGTTGGCAGTAATGCTCCAGCCAGTGTTGTTGCCAAGATCTGTGGACGTGTAAGCGCGCCATGTTGCGCCGCCTGTTGCAATATTGTCTTGAATGGACATATACGCAACAGCAACAATCCCGCTTGCCTTGGAGATGGTTGCAGTCGACCCGGCAACCGAGCTATTCAATGTCAAGACGCTGCCGGAACGCCCAGATGCAGTGAAGTTTGAGACAGTCTGCGTCGTTCCCGCCGTCAGGGTTATCGTAGCTGCGCCGGTTGCGTTGTAGCTGTTTGTTATGTTTGAGAACGTGTTGCTTCCAGCGATAGTGAGGGCGCCGGCTCCACCTTGATCAAGCGTAATATTGGTGTAAGCAAAACTTCCGCCAACAAAGCGCTTGGCAAATGCGGAAGTCATTCTAATGGTTCCGGTGCCGCTGACTGTGCATCCCGATGGGTTGTTGAATGTGGTGAGCCCCTGGGCCGCAATGGTTAATGTTCCTGAGCCAAGCGACAATGCCGCGTCGCCAAAATTTGCAGGTATAGCCAAACCTTGCGAAGAATTTCCTGATTGCGTGAGATTGTAAGACGCAAGATCAAGAGTTCCCAAGCGAATCTCAATTGTTGGTATGGCAAGGATATTTGATGTAGTAAGGGCGTCCTGAAGCGTAACAGACCCACCTCTGCTGGTTATACTGAATGCCTGCGTGAATGTAATTCCGGCACTTGTTATTGTTTGAGCCCCACGACCGGCAAACGTAAATGTGCCAGTACCGGTGAGCGTGGTTCCAGTCCCATTGATCCAGTTTCCATAAATTGACGGAGCGGTGGTGCCAGTTGCCAACGTCATCGTGTTGGCGGTTCTGGCACTCATGTCAATGGTGCCGATGTTGTACGAGGCGTTGACGGTGATCGTCGCGCCAGAGTTCAAGCCAGTAGCTTGGAAAATGCAGGTGTCTTGCGCCAGAGGGAAGTTGTTGACTGCAACCGCCCCGCCTCCAGACAAAGCCCATCCAGTACCAGACCAGTTGCCGCCGCCAGCAAGGTTCCAGAATTTGTTTGCAGCAGCCGTAAACGTGATGCCGCTGTTTCCCTTGCAGTCGCCCAATCGAGGGCCTGATGCTGGTGCGGCCGCGCCTGCTATGGTTATGTCTCTAAAGTCGACATCAGTAAAACTCACATTGGCGCACGTCAAGGTCACTGAAGTGCCAATTGTTGAGGAGCGTAAAAAGTTCCGCATCGTGGCGTTTGTGCCAGCAGACACGGTCAAAATACCGTTTATTGTTTGACTTGCGCCGAATACAACGGACTGAACACCGGCACTCGTTCTTCCCGCAAAAGACAAATTGTTGAAGGAATTGGCGCCAGTAATTGTTGCGGCAACACCAGTTGTGGCCGCAAAAGACACATTGTAAAACGCAAGCCCGCCGCCGTTGAACGCCACGGTCGTGGCAGTTATTGCCGATGTTATTGTTGACGTGCCGGCATTAAATGTCAGATTGGTGCTGTTTGTAAAGTTTATTGCAGTTGGGCTGGAGCACAATACTGAGCTAGAGCCAAAGTTAATGGTTCTTACATTTGAATTGTTGGATGCAATACTGGTGGCGGTTAAATTATAAATACCTGTGGCAAATGTGCCGTTGGTGACCGTGATTGAATTTGTGGTGGTGAGCGCGCCAACAAGAGTCCATTCGCCGCCGACTCCATCGAACACAATTGCGGAGCCTATGCTTACGCCATTGGTTGTAATTGTTTGGCCGGCGACCGTAGACCTAAAAGTAATTGCGCCTGTATTGCCCCATATTGTGGCCGCAGTCAATGACATTGACCCACTAATTCCAAGTGTTGGGGCGGAGCCGACCGCAAACGTTACAGTGCCAGCAGACACTGTAATGTCTAGGCAAGCCAAAGCACCCGTCATCGTGACGGTATAGGTGGCAGTCCGATCAAAAAAGACAGAATCAGCAGATGTCGGAACAGACGCCCCGCTTGGCCCGCCGGGCGATGCTGACCAGTTTGTTGTGGACGTTGTGTTCCAGGTGCCAGACCCACCTACCCAGTAACGATTGGCCACTGTTACTCCTCAGCAGGTGGCGCAGTGATGGCAGCAATCCAGTTGTCCAGCCGCCTCTGCTTCATGGCCTCAATCTCTTCGGCCGTAGGGATGTCCTGATCGTCGTGGAACCACAGCGCATCAGCAAACTTCCCGTAAGGAGTTTCAAAGGAAAAATCAATCTTCATGCTCATGCTTCAGTCGTCACTGCCACTGCGTCCCAGCGGGACGATGAGGCGTTGTAGATCACGCCAACGTAGGTGGTCTTGTTGGCAACTGTCGTAATCGGCAGGGTCACGCCAATCGCCTGGAAGCTGTTGGTGCTGCCTGTCGTCCAACTCAACGCCCGAGGCGTTCCGTTGTCCTTGAAGCGGAAGATGGCCCGCTGGCCGTCCGTTGGCGTTCCAGAGTCAGCGTTGATCGTCAGAGCTCCAGCCTGGGCCGTCGCAGCGTACTGGTCAAAGTTGTCGCTGTTCCACGCCAAGGGCGAAGAGATGCTGGACGTCGAACTGACCCGGGCCGTGATGCGCTTGTTGGTCAGCGTCTGCGTCGCGTCCAGGGTCACGACGGTGCCGCTGGAGCCCGGGTAGGCAAACGAGGTGCCATCAGTCCCGGTGAACGTCAACGTGTTGCTGACCGTCAGCGTCTTGGTGTCAGCGATCGTCAACGTGGCCCCGCCGGCCGGCGCCGTCAGCGCAACCTTGTTGACGCTCGTGGCGGTAGCCGCCCCCAGGTCCGGCGTGGTGAACGACGGAGACGTCGCCAGAGCCACCACCGTGCCGCTGCCTGTGGTGCTGTAGGACGTCCCCCAGGCGCTTCCCGTTGAGTTGGGTATACCCGCGCCTGGGTATGTCATCGGCGACGCGTTGGAGACGGTAATAGACCCCGCGCCGTTGGTAATCGTGATGCCGGATCCCTGCGTCAGCGTCGACTTGGCAAGCGTGTTGCCGGTGCTGTTGCCGATCAGCAACTGGCCGTCCGTGTAGGTCGTCTGCCCCGTGCCACCGTTGACCACCGCGAGGGCACCAGATGTCACCTGAGACGCGTCGATCGCAATTGAGGTGCTGACCGCCGTCGTGATCTGACCTTGAGCATTGACCGAGAGCACCGGCACGCTTGAGGCGCTGCCGTAAGACCCAGAAGAGACCCCGGTGTTGGCGATGTTGAAGGTGTAGGCAGGAGACTCGTTGAGCCCGGTTCCAGCCGAATAGGTCAGAGGCGCACCGAACTGCGAGAAGACGATCGCCGTGGTCCCAATCGTGATCGGCAGAGGCGTCTGCTGCACCCACGAGGTGTTGGCCAGGGTTGACCCAGCGGTGATCAGGAAGAAGTCACCTGCGTCGATCTGGTCAACACCAGACCCAGTTGAGTCAAAGTCGGTCGCGCGGGTCAGGATGAACGGAGCGCCGGGGGACGTGTTCCCAACCTGCGTGACCGTGTAGACGCCGTTGTGCGCAGCGTTGACTTGGTTCTTGACAAGAATCCGGTTGGTGGCAGCCACAAGAGTGCTGTCAACCGACAAAGGCCCGTTGGCCGTTGCCGTCAACGTCGCACCTACGCCAGAAATCCCGTTGCTGTAGGTGCAAGACGGAAGAGCCGTTGCGGTGGCCAGCCGGCAGGACTGGTGGAAGTTGATGCCCGCGGCGATCGAGTCGGCATAGGTCTTGTTGACGATGTCATTGCCACTGACCGGAGCAGTGGCGATCGTGCCAGAGGTCATCGCCACCGAAGTGAACGTGCCTGCAGCCGGGGTTGTTCCCCCGATGACCGTGTTGTCAATCGTCCCGCCTGTGATCGCAACCGTGCTGGCTATTGAGATTGTGATTGACCCGGCGCCATTGGTGATGGCGATGCCAGATCCAGCGGTCAAGGTGGCCTTCGCAAGGGTATTGCCCGTGCTGTTGCCAATCAAAAGCTGGCCGTCGGTGTAGGTGACCTGCCCGGTTCCGCCGTTGCCAACGCTCAGGGTGCCGCCTAGGACAACCGCCCCTCCTGTCGGGGCAGAAGGAGACAGGCCTGTTGTGCCTGCACTGAAGGAGGTCACGACCGCCCCCGCGCCCCCAAACGAGACCCAACTGCCTGCAGAGTAGCCCTCATACACAGACAGAGTGGAGTTGTACCGAATCCTGCCGTCAGCCCCGGACCCTCTTTCCGCGGTCGTGCCAATAGGGATGGTCAGGCCAGCAGTACCAGGGACTACCGGGTCAAAGGCCAGTCGAATGGTCGGATTGGCCAGTCCGTCGCCGTTGGCCACCAAAATCTCGTTCGTCGTGCCCTGAAGCACCCTGGCGTTCACAGACCCGCCGCCCACAGAGACCATGCCCGGGCCAGTCAGGTTCGCCAGCCCAGCCACTTGCCCCGTCAGAGCAAACGTCGGGTTGCCAGAAACGCCGCTCCCATTGGTGATGCTCAAGCCCAGGCCAGACGCCGTCAGGGTCCGAGCCACGACCGTCGTGGAGCCCGTCTTCGCCACGATGCCCGTCAAGGCCGTTTCTAGGGCCCCAGAGGCGCCGTTGAGGCTCAGGGATAGGGTAGACAGCGCTCCGTTGTCCGTGAGCCCCAGGCCCGTTTGTACGGACAGGCGCCGGCTGTTGGGAAGCGTCGGCTCCTGGTTCAGCGTCAGGAAGGTCTGGAACTGCGATGGCGAGGCGGCGAGCGCCGCTGCAGTGGTCTGCCGCGTCTGACCATCCTGCACGATCGGCACAGCCTCAGTGCCCACAATCGGGCCGGCGGCCGGTAGCTGTGTGATGGTTACGTTTGGCATTTATCCCTCGGGTTGCACGTCAATGCCGTCCAGGTTCCCGTTCTGAGATGGCGTCTCCGTGTTCTGCTGAGTTGAGATGACGGCGCCACCATACGGGCCGGTGATCAGGTTGTTGTCCTGAACGGCAACGCTCACGTCCGGCCGCGGGAACCGGATTGTGATCCGCTCCGTCTTGCGAGCCGGCAGCCGGTACGGGTCCTTCTCGTCCGCACACCCCTGGCCGCAGACCTGCAGCCCGGGGAAGTTGGGGTCCGGCCGCATCTCGGCATGAGCACGCTTCATCTTGCAGCGGTCGCACACTGCAATGGCGATGTCAGACAGGCCCCTGGTGTCAAGGAACACTGGCATGCGTCACCTCGTGTAGCAGGCGATCGATGGTGCGAAGTAGATCGGCGACTTGTCGCGCTCTTCCTGCTCTGCCAGGGTGAGGTACTTCTCGGCCTGCTGCTCCAGGTACTGAACCCGCGCCATGTCGACGCCAGGGAGCTCCATGGCCATCTGGTGCGCCAGCATGTTCTGCACCGCCAAATACCAGCGCTGCGGGATCTCAAGCTCGCCAGACAACTCACCCACGTCCATGATCTGCCGCGAGTACCACAGAGTCATCTGCACGAACGGGTCAGACGGCACCGGCCACAGGTACAGCTTCGCCTGGGGGATCGTGCGGTTGACCCAGAACTGGAACGGCTGGTTGGCCGTGAAGTTCTTGTTGGGCAGGTTCGTGTAGTCGTCCCGATTCAGCCGGGCCATCGTGATCTCGGTCGAGTTGTTGCCGAGATAGAACTCCCGCAGCGACAGCGTCGACCCGTTTCTGGCGCGGATCCGGTAATACTGCACATCTTGGCCAGGGTCAATGTCGTACCACAGCCACTCGCCGTTCACCCACGTCTGCACGCCAGGGTCATACAGCGTGCTCCACGTCAGACCGTCCGCGGAATACTCAAAGACAGAGTCAATCTCGCCAGACGCGCCGGGAAGCACCCCAATGGATCCGATGTACACCGAGTTGTTGGTGCCGTAATTGACCGCAATGTTGCCGTTGGTGCTCGTCTGTGTGCAGAGCGTGTCGATGTTGTTGTCGAACGCGTTGCCGACCACCCCGCCGGCACTGGACGAGTACCCGCCAGTGCTGTTGGGCGTCGGCCTGTTCATACGCCGGTACAGCGCCTGCAGCACGTCCACGCCGCCCACAGGCAG
>Ga0181352_1000028_pt1 | contig 54804 bp, 17 predicted proteins | sample Fa13VDMLBSN_FD_130103 | JGI IMG/M metagenome (GOLD analysis project Ga0181352, IMG submission 130103) | Freshwater viral communities from Lake Michigan, USA - Fa13.VD.MLB.S.N | ecosystem: Environmental > Aquatic > Freshwater > Lake | place: USA: Michigan | collected 2013-09-23 | reverse complement strand
TGCTAATAGAACACTTGCTATTACACAAGCCACTACTTCAACCAATGGATATTTATCCTCCACTGATTGGAGTACCTTCAATGGTAGACAAACTTCTCCTTGGCAATATAGATTATCAAGTAGGTGGTATACACCATCAAACAATGCACTAGCAATTGGTTCATCACCTAATGTGGCTAATAGCATTAGATTTAGTCCTGTTATAATAGACAGAGATATCACTATAACTCAATTAGGAATTGCAGTAGTAACAATAGCAGGAGCAGCTACTACTGCAAGGGTAGGTATTTATACAAACAATGCTTCTACCAATCAACCTCAAACAAGATTAGTTGATAGTGGGACATTAGCATTAGACAGTACAGGGACTAAAACTGCAACAGGATTATCAGTATCATTAACCAAAGGACTGTATTGGTTTGCATACTTCAGTAATGCATCAACAGGAACTATTGCATCAATAGCTAACTTAAACCTACCTGATGTCATTGGTGTAGGTGCATCATTACAATTAGGAATTATAACTGGTTATACTCAATCATTAGCATACACAACTTTACCTGCTACAGCATCAGGGTTTAGTAATATACTAAGTGGTGCATCATCTTATTGCGTATTTTATTATTATTAATATGGGACAAGACATAGTATATCAATGGATTTCAGATGGAGTTAATGTAGAAATATCATCTACTCCTATTCCTGATGCAAATATTGAAACATCAGGTTATGCTGATTTAGTTTTGGGTAAAGTGACTGTAAATAACTTCAATGCAGGAAAAGCAGTGTTACTTACAAGAAATCAAGATAGTACCACCTTAATTGGTAACTTATATGTATATTCTCCTAACACCATTCCTAATGTGAGTTTTGAGATAAGGAGTACAAATATTAATGATAATGGAACAGTGTTCTGGCAAATAGTTGAATAAATAAATAAAAGATAAAATGGATTTAAACATATATTGGTCACCTGGCAGTAATGCTAATATAGCAGATGGATTTAATGTATTCTATAAAGAATATGATCCTCTTGGATTAAATACTTGGATACTAGCTAATCCAACATTATTACCTTATACTGCAACTAGTTATACTATAACTGGTCTTGATGCAAATACTGTATATAGAGTAATGGTTGCTAAGTCTTGTCTTGGTATACAAGATGTAGTTATAGAATCAACAGTGGTAAATTCAGGATGTCCAGTAGTTGCTACATGGCAAGGACCACTTGTAAATAATTATCCTACATTATTCTATTCTGTATATTATCCTGATGGTCATCATATGGGTAATGCTAGAGTTGCGGTATATGATACAGAAGTAAATGATGCTTTACCTACTAGTTGCCCTACTCCTGCTGATTTAGTAGTAGGAAGAACTGCATATATTACAGCTAACTTCTGTCTTAATTTTACTTCACTGTATTGTGCTGAACAACAATTAGATTTCTTATCTCCTTCTAATGCATCATCTGCTGTTAGTTATTTAGGAAGAGATACTAGAAATGTTTTTCCAGGTAATAGCTTACTTGGTACTTGTGATAATGGACTTCCAACTGTAGGCGGTGCACTTGCACCATTATTATTAAAATATAACAATGACTATAAGTTTAACATCACTCCTCAGATTAAATATGCATCTGAGTTCTTTTATCAAGACACTACTTGTTTTTGGTATGCAGTAGATGTTACTCCATTTAGTTTTCCTACTAATCCTGCGGCAACTTATCCAACTTTAAATGTAGCTAATGCTGCTAACATCAGTGCTGCAATATGTTTTGACAGCGTAACAGGTAATGTAGATTATACATTAGCTGATGGATTAGGTAGAACAAATATTAATGATTATACTTTTTCTTTTACTACATCTGATGGTGTAACAACTCTTCCTTTAGTAAATAGTAGTGGAGTACCTGTTACTTCTTATAATGGAACTTATAATATTTATGCTCCTATTAAGATTGAAACATTTGCACCAGGTGGAGGTAATCCTGCTGGATATACTATAGTAGATGCAACATCATCAGGAGGTTTTACTACTTATACATATACAGGAACAACTAATGCATTTACAGTAGGACAAGAAGTATTTGTAAGTAATGTAAATCCTAGTACATATAATTTTTCAACTGCATCTAAAACAATTACAGCAGCAACAAGTAATTCATTTACTGTAAGTTTAACAGCTGCAGGTACTTATCAAACAGGTGGTACAGCTAGTGGTTACACTGAATTAACAGATAATATGAATATTACTGTTGACTTACAACCAGGATCTGTTAATGTTATTACATTAACTAATCAAAACTATTCAGGTCTTACACTAAAGCAAGCATTAGATAACATTGCAAATAGTATAAATACAACCACTTCTTATACAGCATCTGCTGTAGTAATTGCAGGACTACCTTATCTTAGAATTGATGTTCCTGGAACAGGATATACTAGTGCATCTGTAATATTTGAAGGTCCTAATATTCTCACTAAAGGTGCACCAGATATTTATCAAACATCATCTGTAGGTACTCTTGGTTCTACTAATTCTAGTTTTAGTTATAATGGATTTTTATATGCATCATTTGTTGAGTCTACTGCTAAAATTGTTGCATCAGATATAAGTAATCCAACAGTAGCTACTGACTATAATCATCCTATTGATATTACAGTTTCAGAAATAGTTTTAGTTCCTGAAGTACCTCCTGCTACAGTTTATTCTTTAGATCATGTAACAAGTGGTGGGGATTATTCTTTAAATATTGCAATAGATTCTTCAACAGGGTATTCATATATTGCTGATAATACAACAGTATCAGTGTATGATGGAACTACATTAATAGATAGTCAGGATCTTTCTGCTTTACCTGGTGGACCTACAACTCCTATAAGATTAGTAGAATTTAACAGCACTGATAATAGAATATATGTGTTTGTTGATGGTGCTTCTAGTAATTTTTATATTGTTGATGTTGCTCCTTGGGGTATTATAAATTCAGGAACATATAGTCAAACTAATTACTTAGAAAGAAATGCAATCACTGCTTGGAATAATTTAACAACTGGTTCAACTGCAGCAGAAGGTACTGTTACTGGTTCACCTACAGTTCCCATTCCATTAGGTACTATTCCTAATCCTCCTAATATCTATCAACCTGATAGTGCTAGATTTCAGGATAGTACAAAAACTTGGAATACACCTCCTCCAGGTGTAGTTTCATATGCTGCAAATAACTATAAGATATATAACTCCACTCAAAATGTTTTGGGTGAAATGTTTTTCTATAATAACAGTGGATATTTTATTTATCCAGGTATATCAGGTGATACAATCAGTATTCAAAGAGGTGTTGATTCTACTAGACCTATACCTAATACAGTTCCATTTACTGTTTCTACTGGTGATAGTTATGGTATATTCCATGCATACAACATTGTAGATTATACAGCATCATTTACTTCTAGAGTATGGGAGAATACAAGTAGATACTTAATTGAATCTGGTAGAAATGCAGGAGCTAATGGATTTTTAAATGCAGTACCAGGTGCATACACAACTACTGTATTTCCTATTGATTCATATGCTAGATACTTCAATAGTCCTTTAGCTGATAAAATGATCAGTTCAGCTACAGGTTTAGATAGTACAAGTAATTATTTGTTATATGAAATAAATGATGGAGGTACTTGTTATGAATCTACAAGTAACTTAGTGTATGTTTCTCTTGGAAATGGAACAGTTGAAACAATTGATAGCGGAGGTACAGTAACTTCTATTACTTTATATAAAGACTTTCCTTTTAATACTGTTCCTGTTCAAGGACCATTGCAACTAGTTGCTGATAATGTTGCTGGTTTTGTGTATGGTATAGCAAGAGATGCAAGATCATCTATAAATGACATGAATGTCTACATACTTCAGAATAGTACTCAGTATGGTGTAGTAGATGGTTCTTCTAAATGGAACGCTCCTGTTTGTGGTCAAATAGCTGTAGATGATACTACAGGTATATTATACTTCACTGAAAAAAATACAAGAAATTTTATCATTCTGCAAGATCCAACAGTTACTCAAACATGGAGTACACAAACTGTTCCTTCAGTATATGAAAAACTCAATGGCTTTACATATGGAGATAGTTCTATTATAGAAAGAATCCAAGGAGCTAGTTATATAGGAAATAGTAAGTTTGTTATAATGAATTACTTAAAACAGACTTACTCTACAGAACTTAAATATACATACGATGTAGCAAACTTATTTGTTTATGATTTTGCTACTAACACAGTTGATCAGGTACTAACGGGAACAGGAGTAAACACTTATTCTGGAACAGTTTCTTCTTACAATCCTAATCGCTATGGAGAGTTTTTTGGATTCAATGATTATAATAATGATTATTGCTATGGTGGATTAGCTATTAAAACAAATCCTAGTAATGGTCAAATATTCTGGAAGAAATCAATATCTGATCAAGTATATTTTTCAGAGTCTCATGCTGAAACTGGAGTTGCTCAATTATGGGGAAATTCTACAGGAGGTGGATTAATTAGAATATGGAATATTCAATCTGATGGATCTCTTGTTCCTTCTAAGAGAACAATCTATGATTATTATAGTAGTACTTTCTATAACTTCATATATGATTCATATTATGAAAAACTAATCACAGTTCCTTCTGGCAATGGTTATCAGTTTTATCTGATTAACACAAAAACATTAGGTGGATTACATGGTGTAAATACAATTGGAACAAACATTAAGAATCAAGGTAGTTTTGTTAATGGATTAACACCTAGTGTTGCAAATCAAGGAAAAACTTGTACAGTATATGGAGTGGCTGTAAGTCCTACAGATATCACATATAATGTAAGACCTTCTGGTGTATCTGCTATTTATAATGGAGTGTTTCCTCATCACTTTGCAGTTGGTGATATTGTTAATGTAACAGGAGTTAATAGTGTTCCATTAGGTGAGTTAAATTTTCCAAATACTGATGTATCTTCTGCAGTTATTATTGCAGTGAGCCCAACTACTTTTACAGTTGCTAACATAGCTGGCACATCTGCTACTTACATAAGTGGAGGAACAGTTCAGTTAGCTAATTATGCAAACATGAATACTACAATGAGTATTCAAAGTGATAATGCAGGAAATATCTACTGTTATGCTTTAGTTGCATACAGTGGAGCATCTGGTCCATACTATCCACAATACTCAAGTCTTATTTTAAAATATGGTCCTTCAGATATTCTTACACAAAGAGAAACTCCTGATTATGTAGATATAGGTGTGGTGTCTACAGTCTGTTCATCTACACCAGATGGATTATTTTATAATTCTAACTTTACATATCCTACTAAAGAGTTTGGCTTTATTAAAGTATCTAACCAAAATACATATTGGTTAATAGGTAATAAAAATCCAACTTGTACTATAACTAACATAACTAATGCAGTATATGATTCTCTAAATCAAACTATTAGATACTACATTACTAATAGTTTCTCAGTTGTAAAAGTTGTAAATATTAATGGAGTACTTCCAACCACATACAACTTAAATAGAGTAACAATTACAGCTGCAGATCCTGCTTGGTTTGAGATATCATATACAGGTGCTGCCCCCGCTGCATTTGATCCATTAACTCCTGCAACAAGTAATGTTGGACTTAGTTCAAGTTATGTAATAAAAGTATTAGATGATACTACATTTGCTACTGTAGCTACAATTGATTTAAGCTTTATAAATGATTACTTAGATACATTTGGAAATGCATACAGTTCTATTCAGTATTCACCTAGTACAGATGAAATCTATTTGTATTATCAAACTTCTACAATGCCTGTATATGTGTTTAGTACTGTAACTAATGGCTTAGTCAGAAGTAGTTCATTTGGTAGAATGGTATTACCTTATACTAACTTAAATCATGTATATACTTTAGAGGATGTTAATGGTGTTCCATATTTTAGTGCTGCAACCAATGCAGATACTCCTAGTAGAAGATGGTTTAGATTAGATCTTGGTAATAGATCTTATTTAGATAATGTACACAATGAATTAAATGTTTCTATAACTGATTACTCTACTTCAACCACTGTTGATAACTATGACTTATATAGTTTAAGTAATATGTCAGATACATTTGGTCAGTGGAAAGAAATTACTGATACTACTTGGGCAACTATTCCTAGTACTATTTCAACTACATTAGGTGCAACAATTGAATTCACTTCATTCATCTTAGATAAGCCATTGGTAGCAATAAGAAACTTAACTCAAGGAACTACATATTCTATAAGTAACGGACTTAATGCAATAAAAGTATATACAATTCTTGTAGACAGTATCAACTTATTCAATGGTGACTTACTAGAATTTGAGTTCACTAATCCAGACAATCCTTCTTGTCCGTTTATTAATCAATCTACAATAACATTCTAATATGGCAGGTCCAGTAACATTCACAATAAATTATACATGTAGTCCAGATGCTGTAAATGGCATATTGTATTATGCTCATGTACAACCTAATGGAATTCTTTCAAGTTTTCAGCAAGCTACTGCATATGGTACATTTAATATAGCAACAAATGGAGGAACTGTTTTAAATCAAACACTGACAGGTGTTTATGGAAATGGTTCAGACTTTGATTATAATACAGCATATGTATTTAAAATCTTACAGTTTTGTAGTACAGGAACTACTACATTTTCAGAACCAACTGATCCAATATTTGAAGCAAATTGTGATCCTAGAATACTTAGTTTTGCTTGCAGTAATACTTATGTTGATAGTTCATACTTCTTTAATGTAGGTATAACTCAACAAGCAAACTTTACTACTAGTTCAATTGCAGGATTCTTTCTAGAAATATTTGATATAACTGCTAATCCAGATATATCACTTGGAGGAGTTAATATCAGTTATAATGATGTGGTAGCTAATTCAAATAATGGATTCTACGCATTTACAGTAACTGCGGATGATCTGGCTCAACCTATTATTCAGTCAGCTAATGCCTATCAAGCAGTGCTTACTATTTTAATAGCTACAGGAATAGATCCTCTTACTGGAGAAATTATAATAGAAGAGTTTCCTTGTGATATTGAAACTGCAAATACATTAGAGTGTAGAACATATAAAATCTATACTGGTGAATTCTGGGGATTAGAATGGACTGATTGTAATGGAATAAAAAGAAGTTGCTTTAGTGACACACCTACTCCTCAGTCTGATAACACTGGTAATAACATATTAAATTCATTTTATGTGTGTTCTAGAACTGTTCCTTTTGGATATGCTTGTGTACAAAGTGCACCAGGTGTATTTGTAAAGTCAGCACCTTACTACATAAGTCCAACTACAGGAAACATAATGTATATTACTAATCCAATTTTACCAGGTCAAATACCTCTTGCTCCTATAAACAGAGGAGCTGTGGTTGAAAGTTACAATACTTTAGGATGTGACTCTATAAACAATGGTGATCTTCCTACAATAATATTTGATACTACAGGTATTACATTTACTTGTGATGTATCTGCTTGCTAAAATATAATTCAGGTTGTTGGTAGCCCTGAGCAGGTGATATCCCCTCAGCAATGAGGGGGTTCACCCTAAAAACATAAAAGATGAATAAAATATTAGAAGTATATCAGTCCATTGTTAAATGGAGAAAGTCAGATGAATATTGTGCCAAAAGAATAGGGATGGATCTGAGTGAATATATTTCTCTAAAAAGGTTAGTCTATAAAAAGATATTACACTATAGAGAAACTGTTGATCAAGCTATTCAGGATGCAATTGTAAAATCAATAACTGGTGGAGATTGTCCTACTAAAATAGAATTAGATATTTATAAGACAATTGATGAAAAGTCTAAAGTAATAAGTTCTCACACTGATGTAGATTCTGGTAAAGTAAAATTAGAAGCTTACTCAAGCAAAGAACCTAAGACTCCAGAAGAAATTATTGAAATACTAAACATAGATATAACTAAGTGGAAATTATCTCAATATTGGAACAAACAAAAAGGAACAGGATGGTTAATCTCAGCATTAGTGACACAAATAAGTAAGGAGGATTCTGACCTCCTTAATTTTTATGGTATGTTATCTGATTATAAGTTTCCTAAAGTGGAAACTTCTTTTAAACAGAAAGAACCAGATTTTTTAGAAGGAGTGTGTGGTATACTCAGTCTACAAGACTTACACTTTGGAAAACCAGGTAATGAGTCTATGTCTAGTATAGCTGTAAACACAGTAAATAATCTTTTAAGTAAATGCCACAATAATTATAATCTAGAAAAGATTGTAATTGTATTAGGTGGAGACACTTTACAAGTAGATACATTTAACAACACTACAACTAAAGGTACACCTGTGGAAGCAAGTATGTCTGCACAAGATGCTTACATTCAAGCATTTGAAGGATTATACTTACTTTTGTCATTAGTGAGAAACTATGCTAACAATGTGCATGTAATGTTTATACCAGGAAACCATGATAGACTAAGCTCATTTCACTTAGTACATGCACTATCTCAGTCCTTTGGGGATGTTGATGGTTTTACTTTCTCTAGCCAATATGCTGAAAGAAAGGTGCTAGTATATGGTGAGAATATGTTCTGCTTTGAACATGGTGATGTATCTAAAAAACTAACACCTTTAGTGTATGCTACGGAGCATCCATATGAGTGGGGTAAGACAACTTACAGAACTCTATTCACTGGTCACATGCATACTAAGAAGACAACTGAGTTTGTAACTGATAATGAAGTACATGGATTTACAATAAAAGTATTACCTTCACTTTCAGCAACAGACTATTGGCATTATCACAATAAGTTCACTGGCAATAAAAGAGCTGCTGTACTTGAGTTATATAATCCTGCAAATGGTAAAGTTGCAGAGTTTAACTACAACTATAAACTTTAAAAATTTACTTTCAAAAATCAAAAAAATTTTGTAAATTATATTAAGAGAATACTATGAAAACTGCTTTACAGCGTAACTTAAAAGGACCTAGATTCAGAAACAAGATGTTGCAAACTACATCTGATGAGTGGCTTACAGAAATTGTAAACTCTTCAGATTGTTTGGTTAAAGATAAGAATGTTGTAAAGACAATAATTGTAGATACAAATAAAGCTATTGCAGATTTGATTATTGAACTCAGAGATGGAGTAGAATTACCTGAACAACTTGGTCACATGTTCTTAGGAACCTGTCAACCAAAGATTAGAAAGAATGTAGATTTCAAAACTACAGACAACTACCTGAAAGTAATTCAACATAGAAACTGGGAAAGTGATAACTATCTAGCTAAAATCTTTTATACTAACTATTCAAGTAAGTATAAGTTTAAGTTCCATGAGTTATGGGGATTTAAAGGATGCAGAGAATTCACTAGAAAAGTTGGGAAGACTTATCCTGAGAATTGGAAAAAATATATTCAAGTAGATTATTCTTTAAAAGTATCTAGATTGTATAGAAACTATCTTAAAGATGTAAACAGAATGGTACTTGATAAAGAAAGATTACAAGACTATAATCCTTTAGAATTATGATGAAAGCATTATTAACTTTTCTAAGAGGCCTTATTAAAGGTGTAGTAGAAATTAAAGAAGAAACTGAAGAACTATCTGGCATATACCATGTATCAGATGAGATGACTCAGAAGATTAAAAAGTTTGAAGGTTATATGTCCAAAGCATATCCTGATGCAAAAGGTGTATGGACTATTGGATATGGTAATACATTTTATGCAGATGGTACTCCTGTAAAACAAGGAGATACAATTACTAGAGCAGAAGCTGAGCAATTATTTTCAGAAGTACTTGGTCAGTTTGCTGGTAATGTTGCTGATGTTGTTAGAGTGGAACTTAATAAATGCCAGTTTGATGCACTAGTTAGCTTTACATATAATGTGGGTATTGGTAACTTAAAGAAAAGCACATTACTTAAGAAAGTAAATGCTGATCCTGAAGATGAAACCATCAGAACTGAATTTAACAAATGGGTTAAGTCTGGTGGTCAGACATTACCTGGTCTAATCAAAAGAAGAAAAGACGAAGCAGATTATTACTTTGGTAAAACTTGTAAATAATGGTAACAACAGTATCAGAAGCAATCAGTAGAATTAGAAATCAGATTAAGTCTGTAAATGTTGATGCATTTGTAACAGACAGATATATCTTTTCTTTAATTCTTAAGCATATATCCTGGCTTATTAAAAGAGAGGATGATAAAGGTGTACTTAGAAAGTATAGTAATATCTTTCATACTTTGGATTACTTTCCAATGATTGATGTAGATAGAGCAGATGCTGGATGTTTTTGTATTACTTCTGGTTGCACTGTAAAAAGAAGTAAGCATAAACTTCCTCCTACTTATGATGGTAGTTATGGTCCTATTATTAGATCTGTAACAAGTATTGATGGCACCACTCTTCTTACTCAAACTTATCCTTCTACTTATCAGTCTATGATTAAGCAGAAGACATTTAAGTATAACAAAACTCCTTATTACTATTTGCTTAATGGATATTTATATATTCCTAATGTTACATGGCCTGCTATAAGAGTAGAGGGTTTATTTAGATCTGGAATAGGTGATTATAATTGTGACACTGAACATGATTGTATATACAGACAAGATGAACCATTCTCAGTGCCAATGTATTTATTTGGAGAGATGGAACAAAATGTAATGAAAGATCTTAGTGTTAGTATTCAGATACCAAGTGATAATGATGATGACTTTATAAGTAATACTAGATAATGAAAACACAACTCCAATATAGAACTTTTGATGACTTAATGAATTCAGTCAGAAGTGACTTTTATACATATGATCAAGATAATTTTTTAAATCCTCAAGAGCTTTTAAAGATTGCTATTAAAATCAATTATGAGCTAGGATTAAAGATTAATCAATCTAGAGGTAAGATTGTAGAAGTAAAAAATGGCAGAGCTAAACTTCCTGCTGATTTTTATGTAATGAATTTTGCAATGTTATGTGGAGTTGGTTCTGATACATATACAAATTGCCAAGGATCTGAAATGCAAACTATGTATGATCAAATGATCAAACTAGCTCAGATTACAAATGCAAGACCTTTAATACAAGTAGCTGATTTATCAGTTGGTGATAATATTGTAACTCACAACTTAGCATCAACTAATATTGTACTTACTGTTCAAGATTCAAATAAAGATTATGTGAACTTTGAATATGTAATTATTAATCCTGATCAAGTAAAGATTAAAGTATTTGAACACTATGCAGGTGCAAGAATTAATATTATTGCTGCTGCTAATATTGTAGCCAATTGTTCTATTAAATTGGACAATTGTCCTGATGGTTGTAAAATCACAGAATCAAGACCAGGATTAATTAGAGAGTTTCCTAGACCTGTTCCTATTGAGATTATTCCATATAACTATGGTGAGCCTGAGTGCAACTTAAAACAAGTAGGTTCATATGTATACAGATTGAAAATTAAAGATGGATTTATCCATACTATTAATTTCCAAGAAGGCAGAGTATATCTTAACTATGAATCAGTGATGGAAGATGATGAAGGTAACTTAATGGTGCTTGATCATCCTGTTGTTAATGAATATTATGAATATGCTCTTAAAGAAAGAATCCTTGAAAACTTATTTCTTAATGGAGAGAATGTAATTCAGAAATTACAATTAATACAAGCTAAGATAAGACCTTCTAGAAATAATGCATTAAGCTTTATCAATACTCCAGACTTCTTTGAAATGAAGCAAATGTGGGCTAAGAATAGAAAAGCAATGTATGATAAGTATTATAATATGTTCAGTGGACAAGGATGGTATGGTGGATGGGGTGGCGCTTATAAATCAACTGGAGGAAGAATAGCATGAGGGTTGTAAAAAAGATAAAAGTAAATACATATAACTGTTCTATTTTATTTGTAGTAACAACTGAAATGGGAAAGTCAGAAAAGTATTTACAAAAGAAATATGCAAAGGGAACATTGATTCCTGGTACTGCTGCTGAAGAAGCAGAAGGTATTACTATTACTGTAGATGGTAGTTTATACATTACAATGATAGATGCAAAGTTTCTTAATCATAATACAATTGCTCATGAATTATATCATGCTACAAGAAGAATAACAGAAGATAGAGATATCACAGATGAAGAAAGTAGTGCATGGTTAATGGGATTTTTATCTGAAGAATTTTATAAATTCTTATCTAGTGAGAGAGTTAAAAAAGAATTTGAAAAAGTAGATAATCAAGATGGCAGCAAATCAGAATAATGAAAATCTAAATAGTGTTAAGCCTTCTAGTTTTAACAAAGGTCTTATTAAAGACCTCAACGATTCTTTTGTGCCTGAAGGAGTGTGGGTCAATGCTATCAATGCTGTAACTAATTCTCATAAAGGTGATACTGGAACTGTAAGTAATGAACCTTCAAATATCTATTGTACAGAGACACCTTATGATATCATAGGTATTATCAGAAGAGATACAGATACTTGGGTAATATTTTCAACTAATGATGTATTATCTGAGATTGGAATATTCACTGAGTCTACTTGTGAATACAAAAAAGTAATTGCAGATAGATGTTTAAATTTTGATAGAAATAATCTAATCACAGGTTTTATTCAATATAACTATGATTGCACATGGTCTGTATTTTTTGCTGATGGCTTAAATCCTGATAGAGCACTTAACTTAGATAATGTACCATATCAGATTACAGGATATGATACAACAAATCCTTCATGTCCTATTCCTATTTATAATGAATGTTTGGACTGTGAAAAAATAAGATTAAACTATTTAACAAATCCTCCATGTTATGATATTAGAAAAGCTAAAGGTGCTGGCTCTCTTTTAAATGGATCATATCAAGCAGTGATTGCTTATTCTATTAATGGTCAAAGAGTAACTAATTACTTTACTCCAAGTAATGTACAAGGTATGTGGGATCATTCTGGAGTAGCAGGTGGTTTAGAAATTACTGCATTGAATCTTGATACAAGGTTTGAAGAATATGAATTAGTTATTGTTAGTACAGTTAATTCACAAACAGCTGCTCGCAAGATTGGAAACTATAGTACATCTCAAAGTACAGTATATATTGATAACTATTCAGAAGCTAATCCTTCTATAGATATTACACTAATTCCATTAGTTACTCCTGTTTATGAGAAATGTGATAAGATGTTTGCTCTTAATGGTTATCTATTAAGATCAGGAGTGTATAGTAAGTTCCAATTTAATTATCAGCCATTGGCTAACCAAATTGTTACATATTGGCAAGAAGTAGAATATCCTGCTGATTACTATTATAAAGGTGGTACCAATACATCTTATATGAGAGATGAACAGTACCCATTTTTTATTAGATGGCTTTATAATGATGGAGATAAATCAGCTTCATATCATATACCTGGTAGAGCTGCTTTACCATCTGACTTGATAACTGTGTCAGGAGCAGATGTAATCTATCCTACAGAAAATGCTTTTTGGCAAGTATATAATACAGCCACTGTAACTAATTCAGCAGTAAATAAAATATTACCTGATGGAGGTGTAATTACAAGAGAAGGTCTTATGGGATACTGGGAATCTACAGAAAGATATCCTATCAATAGACCAGAAGTATGGGGTGATTTATGTGGTGCTCCAATTAGACATCACAAGATGCCTGATAACTCTACAACTCATATTCACAATCAAGGTGGAAATAGAATTTATGTACTAGGTGTTAAGTTTGATAACATTCAACCTCCTGTAGATAATCAAGGAAATGTTATAACTAATATTATAGGATTTGAAATATTAAGAGGATCAAGAGAAGGTAATAGAACTATTATTGCTAAAGGTCTTATTAATAATATGAGAGAGTATAGTAATACTTCAGGTCAAAAAGTATTATATCAAAACTATCCTTATAATGATTTAAGAGATGATTACTTTCTTACATCAGCTCAATTCTTTAATCAAGGAGATTCACCAAATGATGTATCAACTCCATTAAATGGAACTAAGCATGATTATTATTCTTTTCACTCTCCAGAAACAAACTTTAATAAACCATTCTTAAGTTATAATGAACTTAAACTTTATACTAAAGAATATGGTACAAGTACTGGTAGGTTTGAATATCCTTTTGGTGATCCTAGACAGAAGTTAATTACCAATACATCATACTTACTTGCTCTTACTGTTGGTTTAGGTATTGCATTAAAAGCTGCATTTGGTAATAATCAAATGACAAAAACTGCTGATGATACTACAAACTTAGCAGCAGCAGGTAATGTCTTAGGTAGTTTTGGACTATTTGGACCAAATGCTGCAATGGCAACATCATTAATTCCTTACACAGGTGCTGTTCCTTTAGGTATATCAAGTGGTGCAGTTGCTTCTACATTTGCAGGTGCAGGTAGTTCAGGAACATTAATGGGCTCATCTGGAGGAATAAACTTTCCTACTTTAATGCAAACAGGTGGAGAACTATCTACATTAGACTTTAGATATTATACTGGAGGATATGTAAATAAAATTGCTCAGATTGTATGGGAAGCAGCTAAGTATGGTTTATTTATAAGTACTATTCTTTATTGGGCAGGTCAAGGATTAGATCAGGCAGTTGGAATTATCTATGAATTAATTCCATTTAGACACTACTCACTGCAATTTAACTCTCATGCTTTTTATTCAAGTTATAAACCTGTAAACTATACTACTTCTGTTAATAATACAAGAAGAGAACATACTAAGAGTTTATACATCAAAGATCAAATTCAATCATTTGATGTTACATATAATGTAAATAATCTTTACAGAGGAGATTATGTAGCAGCTAATATTAGAGGTACATTTCCAGAAGTACAAAGTGGAGACCCTACTCTTACAGATACTACAAGAAGAAGACTTAAAGATATCCCTGGTATCTCTTATGATGATCCTACTAATCAATTCATATCAGCAACCACTTCTGCATATTATGCAGGATTAAAAATTGATTATCAAAATCAATATGGTCAGTTAGAAGGTATTGTTGAAATACCTGTTCAAGATTGTTATATACAAACACCTACAACTGTAAAAGGAAAGGTGTATAGTTCAGGTGTTCAGTTTGGTGGAGATATTTATATAAACAGATACACAGAAAAGAATCCATTCTTCTACTATACAAAATGGTTATTCAATGTTCCTAATGGAACAGCCTTTGATTATAGTCAATATTCTAATCCTTTGTATCCTAGATACTGGGCTAACTTTGATAAGTTTGATTCATCATCTATTCAAGTTCCAAATAGTTTTAGTTCTATTACAAGTGGTGGAGTATTAGACATGGTAACTGCAGCTAGTTCTTATCATCATTTAGATAGAGAAAGTAGTACATCAGGTACATTTCAAGTAAAGAAAGCATACTACTACTTATTCAATAATGGTGTAAGAGATTTCTTTGTAGAATCTGAGGTTAACTTAGCATATAGAGATTATGGTGATTTAGCTAGTCAAAGACATTATGATCATACTTTCTACACAGACTTAAGTAAATTATTTAGAACAGATCTTATTGAGGCAGGTAACTACTATAGATATGATTACTCACTTTCTATAAGTAAACTATTTAGTTCTTATGTAAGTTTTGGAGCAACTCTTCCAAAAACATATGATCCTTTAGTTGCAGAAACTTGTTATTCTTATTATGATAGAAGAGTTCTTTATAGTTTACCTCAACAGACAGAACAAGCAAGAGATGCTTGGAGAATCTATCTTACAAATAACTATAAAGACTTTGAAAATATAATCAGCTGTATTAAGCCAATCAATAGAACAGGTAGTATTATCTTATTCCAAGATGCAAAACCTACATCTGTAACAGGGGTTGATCAGTTACAAACATCAGCAGGAACTAAGATTACTATTGGTGATGGTGGATTATTTCAACAACCTTTTCAATCATTAGTTAATGCAGATGATGAGTATGAGTATGCTTCTTGTCAAGATACAAGAAGTGCCATCAACACTCCATATGGATTATTTTGGATGAGTAGAGATACAGGTAAAGTACTTCATTACACAGGTGGTCAGATTGTAGACATTGCAATGAATGGTATGAGATACTGGTTTGCTGAACATTTACCTAATGTCTTAACTACTCAGTTCCCTAACTTTACAGCTACAGAAAATACTGTTACAGGAATTGGATGTCTTTCTGCATATGATACTCAATATGAAATTTTGTATTTTAGCAAAAGAGATTTTAAAGCTAAATCTGCTGTAGAATATGATCCTGCAACTAATAGATTTTTTGTGAGTAGACAAGTTGGAATATTATACATAGACCTAGGAGATCCTGAATTCTTTGAAGACTGTTCATGGACTATTAGCTATGACCCTAAGACTAAGATGTGGTTAAGTTTCCATGACTGGCATCCTAATCATACTATAGGAACAAATGATCACTTCTATACAATCAAAGGCAACTCTCTTTGGAAGCATAATAATACTTGTAATAGTTTCTGTAATTACTATGGAGTAGATTATCCATTTGAAGTGGAGTTCCCAGTTAATACAGGAATTACTGTCAATTCAGTTAAAAGTATAGAATATACATTAGAAGTTCTTAATTATTCTACTGATTGCATAGACCCATATCACGTATTAAATGCTAACTTTGATTATGCAATGTTGTACAATACAGAACAGAATTCTGGATTATTAAGATTAAATTTGAAACCTTATAATCCTGTAGATATATTGAAGTATCCAAAAGTACTTTCAGATTCAATTGATATACTATATGCTAAAGAAGAGAATAAATATAGATTCAATCAGTTCTAGGATGCTACAAAAGATAGAGGAGAGTTCACAGGTGATCAGTGGAGGATGTTTAATACTGAACAGAATGGATACAGAAAAATATTGAATACTACCTATATTGATTATGCTAAGTCACCTCTGCAAAGAAAGAAGTTTAGACACTATGGTAACAGATTAATACTGGGTAAGTCAGTGTCTAATAATTTAAAATATAACCTCAAAGTAGTTAATACTAAAGAAACACTCAGTCCAAGATGATGAAAACTGATAAACTATTACCATTGATTAATAAGATTAATCAAGATAAGAAAAAGCTAAATAACTCAAAGCCTAATTTTGCATTACCAGATAAAACTCAGGCTAAGCTTGATGCTAAACCAATTATCACTAATCAGGATGGACAAGATTTGTTTCCTGGAATCCCTACTTTGATTAAAGGTAAAGGTGCTGGTACTCCTATTACAATGAGAAATACAAATCCTCAAATTGCATTGACTCCATATGGTGCTGCTTTTATGCAACCTAATATGAATTACAACTTTGCAGGTAATAGTGTATTAGAACTTCCAGCAGCTCAAATGGGAGGGAATCCTCAACAGGATCAAACTATGCAAATCATTCAGATCTATGCTCAGATGAAGCAGATGGATCCAAATGAATTGATTAAGAAAATACAAGCTCTTCCTCAAGATCAGCAACAAGAAGCTATTCAATCTATTGCTCAAGAAGTACAAACAGCAATGGCTCAACAAGAGCAAGCTCAAGCTGGACAAGAAGGACAGGAAGGTCAAGAGCCAATGCCTGAAGAAGGAATGATGAGTCATGGTGGAGAACCATGTATTGATTGCTTTGATCAATACAATCCATCTCCACAAGCACAAAACTTAGAGTGGTTTTATAAGAAAGCTAAGGGTGGTATTGCTTTACCTAAACATCAAATTACACCTGTCGTAGGAAGTAATAATTTAGTAAATAGTACACAAGATGCTATTTCAGTAATGAGATCAGGTAGAGGTCCAGCAGTTGATGTTGTTTATGATAGTGCTAAGCAAAGGTATATGAATCTTCTTTCTGCAGGTAGACCATTGAATCAGATGGAACAGGTAGAGATGAGAAATTTAGTAGGCCAGTTTCCTAAACTAAGTTCTGATGCTAGTATTCAATCATCAATAGCTAAAGGACAAGCTCAACAGAAATTTCAAAGTGATTTGCAAAATAAGCAAAATGCAAATATGTCTGCAAGCTTTGAAAGAGTTAATCAACAAGCAGCTGCACAAGCAGCTAAAAAAGAGCAAGATTTAAAAAGAAGTTTAAGACCTGGTAACACAACCATGTCTAGAGATAATACAACTGATGCTAAATCAAATAATCAAAAACAACAGTTAGAAAATGATATTGCCACTTATGGTAGTTTTGAAAATGCAGAACGAGCAAAACTTTTTGAACAAGCTGCAAGAGAACAAAAGCAATCTCAATTATATGAGACAATAGATATCAATCCTAATGAGTATGCATTAGCAGCAATGTCTTCTCCATATACAGGTAATGATCCAAGAATCATTAGAGATGCAGCTAATCAAACTAATAGACAAATGGCTCCTATTGCAGCTGGTGCAGCAGCAGCTACTGTTGCACCTTTTATGCCTTCAGCACATCAGGTATCTCACGGTATTCATAATATATTTACCCACAGACTTTTACCATCAGCTATTCCAGGTTCTCAATATGCTACACTTGGAAATATCTTTACTGTAGACATGTTAACAGATGCATATGAAAGAGCACCTGCATGGGGTAATGCACTTGATAAAGCTGTAAAGACAGGTAGTAAAGAAGATGTTAAAGAGCTTTTAAGACTATCAGCTTTACAAGGACTTGATATATCAGCAATTGCAGGTCTACCAGGTCTTATATCTTCTGGTGCTAAATTACCTAAGAGATTAGAACAATTAAGAGGTCTTACTCAAAGTGGTAAATTTGCTCAAACTATTAAAGAATTTGAAGGATTAATTCATGCAGGTAAAAAATATTCTAAGGGAAAATTAAAAGAAGAAGAAGATCCAACAACAGGAAAGTGGGGAAGATATAAGGCTGGTGTTAAAGATTTTTTTACAACTCCTAATTCAGTTCAATATGTTCCTGATCAAACTTTTATTCCTGAGAGTACAGGTATCTATCCTAACTATTTAAATATTCCTCAAAATGTAGCTGTAGATTATTATGGTAATAGAAAAGAAGGTGGCAGTGCTTTACCTCAGCATCAAGGAAGAATTAGTCAAACAGGACAAAATCAAATAGCACCTAGAGATAAAACAAATGCAGTTATTCCTAATGTTAAAGGAATTCAGCAAATGGATGCATTTAATCAAGCTGTTAAAAACTTATATGGTCCATACACAAGTGTTTCATATCCTGATCTTCAAACTAAAACTCCAGGTGATAGCGTTCATTTGTACCCTGGTCAAGGTAATGTATACTTTAGAGATTTTGCAAATCTTGTAGGATTTTCTGATAAGACTCCTGTGGATCTTTATAATTTATCAAAAGATCCTAGAGTTGTTGTGCGTCAAGATAGTTCTTGGGTTAATGCTAATCCCCAGTATATGAAGAACTTACCAAGTTCAGTAAGGGATAGTTTAAAAAAACAAATGCAACCAATTACAGGAAAGAAAGGTGGTGGTGAAGCATTCCCACAAGCTAATGAGTATCCTACAGACTGGGCTAGTTATTCAGGTAATCAATATCAAAAAGGTAAACAAACAGGAAAGAAAACTCCTAACTATGAACCAAATTGGCTTGCTAGAAGAACATCAGTACCAGGTCAAATATTAGCAGGTATTGGAAATACTTTACCTTATCTTGGTTCTATTATGGGAAAAGGGGTATATGATATTGGTTATGGTTTGCTTCATGAAGGAGCACCTGCTTGGGTTAAAAATGCTCCTGTTACTTATGATGATCTTTCTTATTATATGATGAATAGAAGGTATCTTAATCAAGACCCTAATCCTACATATGATAAAATTATACAAAATCTTAGTCCTGAAGAACTAGAACGCATTTCAGGTCCTATGTTTAAAGAGGGAGGAGAAGCATTCCCTCAAGCTCAAACATATCTACCTTATTCTAGACTAAAAAGATTTGCACAAGGTGGTCCTGATAAACCTGTAAAAGGAAAAATGGATCCTAGTGGAGGAGATTTGTCTGAAGAAGATCTAGCTAAAATAGAGGCAGAACAAGCAGCTATGCAAGCAGCTGCACAAGCTGAACAAGCTGAAATAAATAAAGCTCTTGGTTATGGTTTTTATAACTTTGATGATTATGTACAACCATATAAAGGAATGGTTTCACCTAAACCTGGTAGTATTCCATCAAATCAAAATGTATACACCAAACCTTCATACTTTGGTACAGCTGATAGATACTCTCAAGTAATTAGACCTGTTACATTACAAGGTGCACAAGAAATAGCATTAGCAAATAATTTAGGAGCATATGGAATAACACCTGCTGTTACACAAAGAACTCAGGCTGTTACTTCTCCTCAAGTTTCTCCTCAAACATCTCCTGTAGCAGCTCCTGCTACTACTCCACCTGTTACTAGTGTTGATGATAGCAATTGGCAGACTAATAGTGATGTTCGTAAGAATTATTTTGAATTAGGTGTTCAACCTAAATTTAATCTTAAGATGCGCCCTGATGAAAATACATTTCAAAATCAATCTTTAGCATTACCTGTTAATCTTGGTTTTGGTAATAATAGATGGGGATTTAATCTTTCTGGTGGGCTTAATTTTGATAAAAGGATTGGTAATCCAGCTACTGTAATTTCTAGTGATGCAACTCCTGCACCTACTTCACCAATAAAGATGACTACTACGCCTATTACTTTTGGTGCTACAAGAACAGGAACAAATTCAAAACTTGGTCTTACAGGTGGTTGGAGTCCTGATAGTGGAGATTTTAATGTAGGAGCAAACTACACTCTTAAGTTTGGAAAAAAACCAGAACAAAGAGATGGTGGTAGTTTTGAAACTAGACCTAACTTTATGTTTGCAGAAGGTGGTGATACTGATGATCAATGGGGAGGACAACTAGATATGGATACTATCTATGCAATTATGAAGAGTGGAGGCTTTGCCAAAGATCCTAAAAAGAAAAAAGGTAAAGATTGGGATCCTAATGACTTCATGTCTTATATGAGAAGTCAAGGGTTAAAAAAAAAGTAGGCGGTGAAATGTTACCTATGCATCAAGCAGCAACTAGTCAAACAGGTACACCTACTGCAGGAACATTAGTTGATCCTACAGGTAATAAAGATTGGACATACAGTTATGATAATGGTGTATGGTCTGCTTATAATAAAGGTAAGAAGTATGATATCAGTAAGAATCCAAAATTTAAAAGTAGTATTGACAAGTTAAATGCAGCTTATCCAGGAGGTAAAGATCCAAACGCTGCTCCAGCTAATACTAATACTACTAATTCTGGCGCAACTAATTCTGGTACAACCACTCCAGGAGCCACTGATAATAAAACAGATGCTTCTGCTAATAGTAGTAATAATGCATCTATGAGACCAAGTGCTACTGGTGCAATATCTGCTAACCCTATTGATTACTTAAACATGGTAAACTCTCAAGCAGGTAATAAAGGTATTGTTGGAGGAATAACTGCATTAGCAAATGCTGCTAATATAGTTGGATACTTAGGTACAGGATGGGGTAGTGGAGAGAAAAAAGAGAAGAAACCAAAATCTGATAAAAGCTGGTTTAAAACTAATCCTAATCTTTCTGTTCAAGAAGCAAATCAAAACAAACAGGCTAAGACTGATATTCAACAAAATTTTGATGCATATAAAAATCCTCCTTTAAGAGAAGAACCTACTCCTGAATATGATCCATTAGCAGAAGGTGATTTTATGAGTAGCTTAGATTCAAACATGCCTCTTCAACAGAACTATACATCAGGATATGATGCATATAGAATGGAAGAGGATGGTAAAAATCCAAGCATGATGCAGTCAAGACAACCTTCTACATTATCTACAACTCAATATGATGATAATGTAAGACCTACAAACAGAGTGCCTTTGACTCCACCAATGATGAGACCAGAAGATCAACCTAGTCCATATGAACAATTTCAGCAAGATGTTAATGATCCAAATAGTATGTACTATCAGTTTAATGAAAGAGGGGATGGAACCAATAGAATTAGAAACACTGCCCCTGCTATAATGGATATCAATGCTTATCCTTTTGATTATTCTGATCCAAATGGTAATCCTTATCAAAGAGCATATAGAAGAGGAGGTTTTATCTATCTTCCTCAACATCAAGTAAATCCTATTGTAGTATCAGGAATGCAAGGTCAAGGTCAATCTATGAACTTATCTCAAAATAATAACTTAAGTCAGCCTTCAAGTAATCCTTATAATTTATATAGTACTCAAACTCCTGCTGCAGTTGAATCTAGTGCAGGATATCAAGCTACTCAAACTGCTAATCAAAATGCAACTAGAATAGCTGATCAAAATGTTGTAAAACAAGGTACAGATACTACAGGTGGAACTCCTTCTACTACTCCTGGTGAAAAGAAAGCTGCTCCTAAGTTTAGACCAGGTGTCATAGACTTTGGTGAGGTTGGTTCAAAGGGTAAGCACTTAACATTTGATGTAGCAGGTGCACAAAGAGCTGTTGGAGGATTAGGACAGATTAAAGATTATCTTGCAGGTATAAATGCAGATAAACAAGCAGATGAATTAGCTAGTAAGTTAAATACATCTGAGTTTATGCCTGTTACTCAAACTGGAGGTACATCAGGTAATATGCAAGACTATGGAGATTACTTAGTAAATCCTACTCAAGGGCCTAGCTTTAGAGTGAATGCATATACACAAGCTCAAAAACAATCTAATCCTTACATGGAAAAAGCATTATTGTATGGTCGCATGGGAGGTTCATTAGATATGTATGAAGATGGGGAAGAGTATGATCTTACCCAAGAAGAAATTGATCAAATTCTTGCTGCAGGAGGAACTGTTGAGTATATTTGACAATCTCAAAAAAAATGATTAAATTTAAATGTGTGGTATTTATAATAATAAATTTTAAAAGTTTATGAGAGTAAAAGTTAGAAAGACTCCAGGGGTCACAGGTGCCCAGAAGAACTTTGCATTAGTTTCAGGAAGTATCTGGAATTATGAAGATCAACCAACTAATAATACTGTAGGTACTACACTTAGTCCTGTACCCAGAGAAGATGCTAATATAGAAGCTGAAAAAGGAGAAACAATTGTATTTCCTGATATAGATGGTAACATAGCCCATGCAAAGATTGGAGGTAAGAGACACTCTGAAGGTGGTACACCTTTGAATGTTCCTGATGGATCATTTGTATTTTCTGATTACAGAGGATTGCTTATTAAGAATAAAGATGTATTAAAGGATGTATTTAATATAGGTGGTGGTAAATCAAAAACCCCAGCAGAGGTAGCAAAGAAATATGAGCTTAATGTATATAAGCAAATATTAGCTGATCCATGGGCTGATCCTATGGATAAGAAGACAGCTCAACTCATGATTGAAAATAACATGAAGAAGTTGGGACAACTTGCTCTTATTCAAGAAGGTATGAAAGGATTCCCTGATGGTATTCCTGATATTGCTATGCCTTTGTTTGGTTCTGATATAGCACAAGGTCAGCCTATTCCACAAGAAGAAGGTATGCCTATGGCTAGATATGGTGGATTACCTAAAGCTCAGGATGGTAAACAAAAAAGACCTAATGTCTATGTAAGTCCCAATATACTTAATAGTCACTTTAATCCTTTATCTGGTGATATCTATTTAAATAGAGCTCAAGCATATCAGCAAGATGTATTACCTCATGAAATGGAACACTACGATCAATGGATGAGAGGTGATCTTAGAGTAAATCCTGATCAATTATTAGGTCTAGAAAATTTACCTGCTGAGTTAAATCCTTATCTTCCTTTGAGAAGACCTTCTGTTGTTGCAAATGAAAGTTTTGAAGGGCAAATGCCTTATTATAATAGAAGAGCTATTGATCAAGAAGCACTTGGTAATGAATTTTTATACACTGATCCATCTTTTCAATTTGTCAATCCAGGTCTTATTTATGATAAAGTAGTTAATCCTGAAATGTATGAAGTTCCTTGGTCTGCAGAAGGTCAAGCTCAAGATGCAGGTAATCGCTACGTAGGTCCTCCATATCCTTATGAAAGAACTTATAAAAAAGGTGGACCATTACCTAAAGCTCAAAGTGGTATATCTGGTATATGGGATTCTATAGTAAAGTCATTTACTGATCCATCAGGTAATACAGTCTTTGGACAACCTATTGGTAGTACAGGTCATAGTCAAAGAAAAGTTGCTGCTACATCTGCACAAAATAAAACAGCACCTCAAAATAATACAGTAGTTCAAAATAAAGCTAAGCCAGCTGCTGCAGCTACAACTGCTGTTGTAAATACTCCTAAAGCAAATGCAAGTGCACCTGCTGCTGCTCGTGTAATGACATCTAATGAAAATGATGCAATGCATGATAGAAATGTTCGTAATCAATTGTTTAAAGCAAAAGAATTATGGATGAATAGTGATCCAAATAGTGCTGAAGAAAAAAGAGCTAGACAACAACTTATTAATTTATTAGGTGAGAATCCAGAGTATGCAAAACTACCATCAATGCAGGAGTTTTTTAATGAGGTAAATAATCTTACTAGCTCAAGACCAACTTATCTTAAAGATTTAGGTAAGGACTTAGATAAAAGAAAAGTAGTTGCTCAACAAAGACAACAAGCTGAAGCTGATAGAATTGGTTTAGCAACAACTCTTCCTGATGAAGATGAACCAATTAAACGTAGACAAGTAGAATCTGCTAATAAGATTTATAATGATGCTCTTTTATCTAATGATCCTGTAACGATGAGAGAAGCTGCTAAGTTATTAGAAGATGGTGATACTTATGATATTTCAGGATTATCAACTCCAGTTGGTATGATAGGAAAAGGTCTTGGTTATATTGGTAATGCTGTACAGGGATTTGGTATTGGACTAACAGGTGGATTTGGTTTACCAACTGCACCATTTTATGATCTTACTGATACAAATCAACCATATGGTTTATCATGGCAGGAGAAAATATATGATATGGCTGATGTCTTACAAGATAAAGCAAATAAACTTCAAAAAAGAAAAGAACTTAATACAGCAAGTAAATTAAGTGAAACAAAAAATATTCAGTTTCAAAAAAAATATAATGCTGTTAAAGCTGCTGCTGAAAAAGTTCTAAATGATCCAAACTCTGCTCCTCAAGATGTAGCAAGAGCTGCTACTATCTATGAAGATATTACAAATACTGGAACATATGCTCCACTTCTTAGTGATAGACCACATTATAGTCCCTATCGTCCAAATCAATATGGTTTTGGTAAAGATGAATATGAAGGAGTATTTTCATTTAAACGTAGTGCTACTAATGAAAGTGAAAAAAATTTAGACAAATATCTTGTAGAACTAACAGGTGCTCCTGTTGGAGAAGCACCAGATGAAATGGAAACTTCTAATCCTTATCCTGAAGGTAACTACTTTGATTCTAAAACTGGTAAATATCTTAATGGTGCAACTGATGCTACAGCTGTTGTTCTTAAAGAACAAACTAAAGTAAATCAAGTTCATCAGAAGTTACGAGACAATGGAAATGCACCTTATGAAGAAAAAATAGGGAACAAGTATATTCAATATATCAGACTGCCTAATGGAAATATTTCTGCTTTATTTATACCTAAACCTACTACTGATGTAGTTGAAGGAGAAACTACCTCTGATACAACTACTACTGGTAAAGTAAAAAAAGAAGAAAGAAAGAAAAAGGTAGAAGAAGTTAGTGATGAATATACTACTTTACAAGAAAGTTTAGATCTTTTTAATGCAGCTGTTCCTGCTAGTGAAAAAAAGAAATTAGGTGGTGAGCAAAAGATTATATCATATGATCCTACTAGAAAATTTGAGATGGGAGGTCAGTTAAGAAAGTATGCAGGTGGAGGTGGAAAACACACTCAGTTAATCAAAGAGACAGCAATAAAAAGTACAGATACTTATGATGTAGTAATGCCAAATAAAAAGCTTGACTACACATTTGGCACACAAGGATTTGATTCTAGCAAAAACTATTACACTGCAATAAATAAAACTACAGGTAAGCAAGAAGAGTTAGACTTAAATGATTTCATTAATCGTCAAACTGATGTATTAACAAACTATGATGGTGGTATAGATAAATGGAAAGCTGATGTAACATCAACTGATAAAGCTGCAAGAGAAAAAGCAGCAGGTTGGTTCCAGGAAAACTATAACACATGGAGAAAAGCTAATGGATTACCTGAATACTTTATTACTAAGAGTGGTTCTAACCCTTATGGTAAGGATAAGAAGTTAGGTATCTATACATGGTCTGCTCCAGGTATTAAGAAGAAAGCTGCAACTGTTGTAGAAAATAAACCAGGTGATACACCAGCTCCTCCTGCTGCTCCAGCTCCACCAACTAAACCAGGAGAAATACCTCCTCAAAATTATGAATCAGGTATTGCAGGTACACCTTGGTGGAATTATGATTTAGTAAACTATGGAAATCAGTTAGGAAATTATTTTGATATTGAACCAGGTGCTTTACCTACGTTCATGAACTATGTCCCATATATTCCTGATCCTACTTTCTTAGATCCTGCTAGAGCTATTGCACAACAACAAGGTGTAGTTAGAGGTACACAAGAAGCAATAATGGCTGCTAGTGATCCTACTGTTGCAAGAGCTAATATGATTGCTGCATCTGCTGCAGCTGCTCCACAGATTGCTAATATCATGGCTCAGTATGATGAGCGTAATGCTGGTATTGCAAATCAATATGAGAGTAGTGGTGCTCAAATGTTTAATCAAGCTCAGTTGCAAAATCAACAGTTTGAGAAACAATACAGAGATGAGCTTGAGGTAAGAAGACAACAATATCAAAATGCATTAAGAGAAGGTAGAACAAATGTTGCTAAATCTATTATGCAAGGTCTTAAGAATGCAGCTGAAACATCTTGGGTTAATGCTACATCAGATAGTTATGCAGTTGATCCAGGTACAGGTCAAGTATATTTCAAGAGAGGATTTGATCCACTAAAAGGATCATTCAGATCTCAAACAGGAAGTATAGCAGATGCATATGAAGAATTACTTAATAAAGGATGGAGTGATGAGCAAGCTAGAGCAATACTTGAACTGCAAGTAAAATCTAAACTACCTATGAATAAAAGTGAAGCACAGGTAGGTGGTATGTTATATAATCCTATGGACCTTATTTGGAACGACTAGAATAAACAATTATGGCTACATATATAAAAGGAGTTACTGATATGATGCCTGGCCCAACGGCCATTGCACCTAACTATCAGTTATTATCTACAACATTAAGTACTTTACAGAATAAGTATGATAAGGGATTTGATCAGGTTAAAACAATGTATAATTCACTTATCAATGGTGAGTTATCATCATCTGATAATGAGCAGTTTAAGCAAGACTATTTAAAGAAAGCAGATGCTGCTATGAGTAAGTTTGCAGGAATAGATTTATCTAATCCTAATAATGTAATGCAAGCAACTAGTGTATTCAAACCATTAGTTGATGATAAGCAGTATGTTAGAGATTTGTTTCTTACTAAAAGACAGAACACTGAAATTAGTAAGATGCTTCAAACTAAAAATAACAGTGATGAAAAGATTAGGACTCAGTATAATCCTAAGATGGAAGAGTGGCTGTTATTAGGAAAGCAGCGTTTAGGTGAAATGAAGCGTGATAATGGTTCTATTGATAAAGCAACTATTAATAGCTACAGTCCTTGGGAAGATCCTGTACTATATGCTATGAAGTTAGCAAAGGAACAAGGACTAAAGATTGAGAAGACTACACCTAATGGTCTGTATTTAATTCATACAGTAAATGGTGAGCAATCTTATATGCCATTTAAAAACTGGTTTACTAATGTAATAGGTGAAAAGTTTGATAATCAGTTTAAGATTGAAGCAGAGCTTGATCATGAAAAAGAAGTGAGAGGGTTGATGGCTCAAGATAAAAATCTTACAAGAGAAGCTGCAACAAGACAGATAGGTGAGAAGTTCTCCACTGAGTATGTCAAACTATACAATAATCAATTAGATGATCTTCAATCTAGATCTGGTCAACTTACTAAAGAGATTAAAGCTATAAAAGGTAAAAATCCTACAGGTGCTGACCAAGCAACTGTTGATAGAGTTAAAAAACTAGATGAAGAAAAAATACAACTTGATGAGTTAATCAAAAAGTTACAGACAGAAAAAGGAGATGATACTAAGCTTAAGCAAAAAGCAGTGGATCTCTATGCAAATAATCCTGCTGGTACTTATATGACTAAGATTAGAGATGAGTATGCTAAAGCATTTGCTTACAATCAAGCATACACTAATATGGAATTGGAGTATAAGCCAGATCAAGTAGCTTTACAAAAAGATCAGCAAGCTTTTGAGTGGTCTAAAATGAATGCTCAGTTTTCACAGCAAGTGAAGTTAGAAGGTATGCGTCAACAAGGTGCTAAGGATTTAGAATCTATGAAGCTACAAGCTGACATCATCAAAATGAAGATGGAAGGCAAGGGTAAGAATCAAGCTTCAGGTGCACAGATAACTCAACTTACAGATGTAGGAAGTTTCTCAGTAGATAGAGTATATCTAGATAAAGTACAAGATGCTTATAATAAAGGTTCATTACCTTATGCAGATATGCAAGTATTAGGTATGGCTGCACATATGGATATAGCAAAAGGTGCTATTAGTCAAAAAGCAGGAAGTAACATTGATGTTAAAGTTGTAAGACAAGCTATTTTAAATAAAGCAACAGGTAAAGCATTAAGTGCTACTGAAAATGCTCAGCTTAAAAATTACATGAATGTTGTTGCTCCTACAATTAGATTTGATAACAATACTTCATTCTCTATTATTCAATCTGCTATCAATGTTGGAATCAGAAACAATAAAAAGTTTTATGATGCTGATACAATTACTGCTGTTCAAACTCAATTAAGTAATGCATCTAATGCAAGAGAACAGTGGGCTAATATGTATAATAGAGAAAGTAAACACTTATTTGATGTATATTATTCAAATGATGAAAATAAGAAGTATATTGTTAAGAATGGAAATAACTATTCTATCAACTATGCTGAAGTAAATAAATTAGATGAGGAAGATAGAGCAATTGCATTCAAAACACTTATTCCAGATCATGATAAATATATGAATCAAGCTGCTAAACAAATGCCTGCTATTCAATTAAATCCATCTGATGTAAGTAAATATGATTGGTCTATTCATGCTAGCTTTATAAACAATGCAGATAAGATGGGTGTAATGACAACTAATGATGATGGCATTCAAGAATTTGTACCATACACTGCAGAAGAAAAAGGTAAGTTCATGAATATTGTAAGAGGTGGTAAAAACATGAGTGAAGTATTTGATCCTAGACTTACAACATATCAACGCAAAATTGTTGACAACAAAGAGTATATTCAAGTAACAGCTCCTATTAATAGAATTGCTACAGGTAAGGGAGGAAGTGTTGCTAAGACTATGGGCTTTGATGTTAATGGATTAGTTGATGCAAATAATAATGTAGTATTCTTAGTACCTATTAATAAAGCTGCTAACTTAGCAGGAAATGATGATGTAATTGTAGATCCTTTCACAGGTCAAAGAAGTCTTGATGCAAATCCTCTAAGAGATTTAATTAAGCAAGTTGCTGGTGAAAGTATGATTACTCCTGAACTTAGTTGGGTTAGTAATAATGGATTAATAGATCCAAAGGATGGTACTTCAGGATTTCCTCCAAGTATGTCATATAAAATAAAAGGTGGTTCTATTACAGGTAATGCTCAAACAGATGATATAACAGTTAATATTATTAGAAATGATGGCAGCAGTGCTACAGCTAATATAACTGATTTATTATCAATTCCTTATTCAACTTACTTAGATGATCCAACTAGATATGATGATCAAATTAGAAGCTGGGTAGATAGATTGATTAATAAGTATGATGAGGATAATACTCAAGCAGCAATAGACCAAATTAATAGAAACAAACTAAGAGGTGATTTAGTCCCTTGGAGTAATGTTAATCTTTCAACTAATTAAAAATGGAAAACTTATTAGGTATTGATGATTCTTTATTAGATGCTAAAGTAACACAAGAAGCATTAGATTTTAATAAAGAAGTTCCTCAACTTCCTCCACAAGGATTTGAAGTAAATATTGAAAAAACTCCTAATAGTTTTGCAACTGGAGATAATAGAGTATCTAGAGTAGTAAACAAACCTAAGCAGGTAGTAACAAAAGATACAAATAGACCTAGCCCTGATCCTCTTTTTTCTGCAATAGCTGATGCTACACAAGATCATTATAATAGACAAGCTAATGATATTATAAAAGTAAAATCTTATAATCCTAATGTAAAAGAAAGATATAAGAAAGATGCTAGTTTATATCATGACTACTTTGATCCTAAGTCTGATAATGAAAGAGTGGCTTATGAAAACTGGGACAAGTGGGATGCTATATCAGCAGGTCTAGGTAGATTTAAAGATAGTTTTTCTAGTTCATACAAAGAAGCTGCATATACTTGGGTAAGAGCAGGTAAAGCTCTTTTTAATGGAGATGTGGATTACCTATCACCATCTGCAGCTGAAAATGAAAGAGAAGCCTATAATCTAGAAAGAATGGATATTGAAAATCCAATTTTCTATAAACCAGGTACAGAAGATGATTTCTTAACTAAAGGTTTCTTAGTAGAAACAATGGGTAATCTTGGATTTACTTTTGGTACTATCGGTGAAGTAATTACAGAACAAGTAGTAACAAAAGCAATAGAAGGTGGATTAGCTTTACTTGCACCAGCTACAGGTGGTACATCTTTAGCTGCTGCTGGTCAATTAGAAACAGTTACTGCAGCATCTACAGGATTAAAAATAGGAAAGCTTTGGAAGAACATGGTTAAAATGTTCACAGGTAGAGCATTAAATACTACTGAACATTTAGTACAAGCTGGAGATAAAATAGGAGACTTTACAAAATTAAAGTTTCCACCAGTTCCTCATAATCCTTTTGTAGGTGGTGATGTTGCTACTGTTTTAAGAACAGTTAATCAAGCAGAAACAACAGTAACAAATGGTATAAAGTATGGAGAAGGATTTTGGGATAATGCTTTACAATTAGCAACCTATGTTCCTTTTGCAGGTGAATTAGCTCAGTCAGCAAGAGTTGCTAAAGCAGGTAAGAACATATTAAACTCAACTGAGTTATTTAAAGTAGGTGTAGGAGGTTTAAGAAGATCATTTGCAGAATGGCAAATGGCAGCAGGAGAAGCTGCAATTGAAGCTGGTGGTAACTATGCTGATTTGTATAATCAATTTAAAGATGAATTTAGACAGCGTAACAATGGACAAGAAGCTATTGGTGAAGACTTATTAAAGATTAAAAAATTAGCATTAGAAAGTGCTACTCTTGATTTTGGAAGTAACATAGCTATTTTAGGAATCACTAACAAGATTCAATGGGGTAATATTGTTGGAAACTTTGGATATGAAAGTAAAGCAATTAATGCTGTAAGAAATGCATTAGCAAAAGATGCTTCAGAGTTAGGAATTACTGTAGTACAAGGAGTTGGAAAAAAGACAGGGAAAGCTTTAACTCAAGGTTATGAAAGAGGTTTAATGGGAACATTAGGTCTTCTTCCTAAAATTGCAGATGATTTTGGTGGAAAGCAAGCAGCTTGGGAATATGGCAAGAGTATGCTTAAAGGTCTTACTAGAATTGAATTAAGTGAAGGTCTTCAAGAAAACTTCCAAGAGATGGCCTCAATTAGATTGAAAGATTACTACACTGATATTTATAGAGGTGATCCTGCAGATTGGGGTAAAAGTTTTAATGAAGCAGTAAACTCACAAATATCTAAGCAAGGTCTTAAGACATTTTTATCTGGAGCATTGACAGGAGTATTTATTGGTCCTGCAATGAATGCTATTAAATCTGCACAAACAAGTAAGTTTTTAAATCCAGCAGCAGCTGCTCATAAAGAATCAGTTAGAAAAAGTCTACAGCAGATTAATACATACTTTAATGGAGGAAGTGAAACAATCTTAAAAGAAGCTGTAAAACAAATCAAACTCCAAACACAGTACAATGATGGAATGTTGGAAGGTATCCTGAATAAAGATAAGTACCAACATGGTAATAACTATGATTCAGCTTTAATACAAACCATTATGCACGCTAAGCGTACTGGTACTTTGGGATATCTTATATCTCATATTAAAGGATATGAAGAGTTTAGCAATGATCAATTTAAACAAGCATTTGGATTTTCACCTGAAGAAATAGAAAAAGGATCAACTACTCAGGATATAATGGGTGGTATTGCTAGTTCTGTTGAAGCATACAGTGAGATATGGGATAAGTACCAAGACAAGTATAGCTTGTTATTAGATGTTGAAGACTTAATTGAAGACCCTGCAAGAAGACAGAAGTTCAGTGTAAGAAAGGCTGCATTGATGGATGCAATTGGAACAGTTGCATTTATTGAATCTAAATCTAAGTCTAGCATTAAAAGAGCTGCAGAAATTAAAGAAAGAATTGGTAGATATGATTCAATAGGTAATAGCTTACATACTGCATGGAATACTATTACAAATGCTGAATCAATTGATGATAGCATTTTATCATTAAGAAATCAAATCAAAACAATTAGAGAAGGAGTTCCTGAAGGTGAGAAAATGGATGAGAAGACTGAAAGACTTCTTAAGGATAAAGAAATGGAGTTTGTACTACTTTCTGAAGTAAGAAAGAATGTATTTACTGACATGAAGATTGAAGATCCTAATAATCCAGGTAACTATATTACAGTAACTCAGGCTAGATTCATAGACTCTAACAAAGTAAATAACAGTAAGTCTTCTCCAATGGGCACCATAAATTATGTTGCTCAAGCTATTGGTGCATATCTATCTCTTAAAAATAAACAAGCAGGTTTAAGCACTGTTGTTAATAAAGATGAATTAGAGAATGCAGCAATTGATATCTATCAATACATGGCTTTAGGACAAGACCATGCTGAATATGTAGATGCTGTTAATCTTCTTAATGACCCTGATAACTTTGGTAAGTACTATCAGAATCTAATGGATGCAAGAGCTGCTGCTCATGCTAGATTGCTTTATGATTCTTATATGAAGCTAGGATCTATTAGTGAAGTTGCTAAAAGATTTTTAGAAGAGAACAAAGGACTAACTGATGAATTACTTCAGTTTTCAAAATCTCCTATGGGGACATTTGATAACATGATTATCATTCAAGATCTTGCTAATAAGTTAAATAAAAAGTTTGATGAGTTTGAGTTAGAAAGAATTGAGACTGATAAGAAAGAACAAGAAAACAAACTGTCACAAGAAGAAGAGAAAGCTAAGAAAGCTGCAAAAGCTGCACAGTCTAGAATTCCACTTCCTGTAATTACATTATTAGAACAGGCTGTTGATAATCCTGAGAAGGCAGCTGAAATAATGAGTCAGGTTGATGAGTATATGACAATGCGTTTCAATCTTGAAGAGCTTGAAACTAAGTTTCCATATAACTCAACTGATCCTAAAGAAAGAGTGATTACTAGATACTTCTTAAATGCAGAAGGAGCTAGAGAAGTTCTTAATCAACATACTGTACCAGTAAGTTATAAAGTTCAAGTTGTTGATGAATCAACAGGTGAAATTACAGTTGAAGAAATTCCTATAAATTCATATGAGAGTCTATACTCATATCTAGAGAATCTTGAACAAAGTTATTACAATGCTTATCTAAAGAAGCAAGAGAAAAGTACAAAAGAAACTGCTGCTAAAACAGAAGCATTAGATGTTGCAAAATCTGACTTAGATAACTTCATTGGTCAGAAAGTAGTACTTAGTGGAAACATGGGTACTTTAGAGATTGAAGGTGATAACTATATTGTTAGATTTGATGATGGTTCTAGACCTGCTGAATTAGCTCCTGTTGGAAATACTACAGTAACATTTAATGACTTTACTAACTTAAGTTTAGCACTTGAGTCATTACCTGAAGATCAAAAAGAAGTGTTAACTTCTAAAGCTAGTCCTGTAGTAGAAGTTACAGATGCAGGAGCTTTCCAAATTGTAATGGATTCTAATTTACAGACCATTGAAATCAATGGAGTAACTTGGGATATAGAATTTGGACCTAATGGATTAGCTACTGGATTTACAAGGACTTATAAGAAAGCTAAAAAAGTTAGCAGAAGATTCAAGAAAGGAGAAAAGATAATCACTGAAAGATTAGCTGGTAATAATCCTAAAACAAAAGAGTATCTAGCTTTAGTTAATAATATCTTGATGAATGTTGTTAGACCATTGCCTAGCAATGAAGTAGAACTAACTCAAGAGAATGAAGCATATGATGTAGCAATTAATGAAGCTAAAGCAACTATAGAAAAAGAAGCTATGACCAAACAAAGGTCAGATGAATTAGTTGCGCAGTACCAAGTAAATGCTATGAAAAATCAGGAAATTCCTGATGATATATTAAAAATAAAATGGATATTTGATAACCCATTAAGAAGAGATGAACTCACTAGTGAAGACAGAATTAAGCTTTATATGTGGGCTAGTGATTTAGTTAATCAAATCAAAAAGCATTTTAGAATATGGACAACTAATAAGGTTGTTAATAGTGCAATAACAGAACTTGAAAAAGAATACATTAACCCTATAAGTGAACTTGACAATGCAGCAATTAAGCCAGGAAGCAAAACAGTTACAGACAGAACTTCTACGAAAAAGGAACGAACTCAGAAGCCTACTCAAGGTGGTGTCACCTCAGAGGGCAGACGAGATACTTCAGAGTCTGAAGCTAAGTCTAGAAAAAAGAAAAGAGGAAAAGGTGGAATAACAAAAGCTGTTAGTCAAATTGAAATGCAATTTGATGGTCAGGTACAGCTTGACTTTGATCAAATAAGTACACCTACTGGTGTTGCTGATCCTGTTCAAACTATTATTGCTGAAGAAAATATTGAACAGATATTTGAAATAACACCTTCAAGATTACAAGCAATTCAATCTGCTATCCCTAGAACTACTCCTACTCCAGAAGTAATTTCAGAAGTAGCTCCTATTTCTACAGATACTAAAGAAGAAAAGATTTCAAAAACTGTCAACAAAACAAATGGATATTATATGCATATTGTTAGTTGGGAAGGAAATGATGGAACAATAAATAACTATGTATTAGTTGATGAAAATGGTAAACAAGTTTGGAATTTATATGAAGATAGTAGATATTATATTCCTAAAATTCTTTCAGAAAGTATTGCAGAAAAAAATCCTAAAGTAAAAGGTATAAATCTAACAGCTGAACAAGTACAAGAGCTGTATAAAAATGCAAGTAATAATACAAGTACTATAGATAGAATTAATCAAGAATATCAAAATCAACCAGCTGTACAACCTGTTACAATACAAGTAACAGATCCATTAGAAGAGATTGGTGAAGAAATGAGAAGTGTCTATGAAAAAATTCAAATAATAGAAGCCATGGATCAGTTGTCTGAGAATGGAGATATATTTGAATTACAAGTATTAAGATATATGCCTAAGATAACACCTGAGTCTGCTAAAGCTGAGACAGGAGTTAAAACAGGAACTAGATCTGATATTCATATAAGCATGTTAAGCAAGAAAGGAGTTAGTGTTGATAAAGCTGCTGAAGATGTTTGGGTTCAAATAAAAGAAGATATGTCTACTGGTATGTTTGAGGATGTGGATGATTTTGTATCTTTAGATAATGTCAAGAATACAATCATAGACATACTTGTGTCAGGTAGTAAATCAGCATATGAAGCACAATTTAAACAGTCAAAAGAGTTAAAGAGTTTACAGAGTCAATTAAAAGAGTTAGAAGATAAGTATAATAGATTAGCTAATCCTGATCAAAGACTTATTGATAATCCATTCCAAGCATTAATTAATAAACTATCCTGTGAGATATGAGTTGTCACATTCCATACGAATCACTAGAATCAACACTTCTAGATGCATATAAAAATAACTTTCCTAAATACAGAAACCTATCAGCAATCATAGAAGATGTAGTTAGTTTACCTATAGAAGAAGAAGCAAAGATTCATGCTATATGGTATTACTCAGGCTATGTTAATGCTGCTGCTAACAAAATAGAGGGACTTCAAACCAAAGAGTGGTCTGAAGGAAAGTATAGTTCAATTAACAAATATCTAGAGCCATTCTTAAAAGGTAAAGAACCTTTTGAGTATGGTCCTTTGTTAGATGGTGTTCAGAAGATATTAGGTAGAAACATTGATGTAGAGATAGAAACAGTTGAAGAAAAGATTATTGATGACATAGCAGATATTCAAAAGCTAGACAATTCTGATCTTTCAATGGTAGTTGATGATGTACTTAATTCTATTGTAGAGAATCAGCAACAATTAGATCCTGTAATTATGGATCCTGCTAACACAGTAGCTATTGGATTAGTAGATGAGTTAGTTGATAGAATAAAGTTAAGAGAAGAATCTCCTAGCAAAACAACTTCTATCTTAAGAGCAGAAGCTGTAAAAGAAGAGCTTGTAAAAGGATATACAGAAGGTATTGAATATGTTAGTCTTAGTAATACAGAAGGCATTGGACAATATAAAGGAAGTGTTCTTAAGATTCTAAGAAGAGCTAATGGTGACATGTTTGAAGTGTACTATGATAAGACTACAAAGCAACATCATTACTATGCTCCAGGTAAAGCTATACATGAAACTATAGTTGATCGTAAAGAGAAGGACCAACTTACTGAAATATATAATAAGAAACCTTATAATAAAGAACACATCAATCCTGATAATTTAAAAATCAGATTTCATTTTGATGAGATAACTGGTGGATTGATTATTCCTACAACTAGATCAGGAACTGAGAAGTCTACTATACAAGAACAGATGGCTGAAACAATGCCTTCTGATGGTAGATTTTATTTGAGCACTAGAGTAAGAGCTACTACTAAACCTAATCAGTTTTTTGCTGAGAGAGGTCAGAGAATTGCAACTAACTTACCAAGACTTGGTAGATCAATTGAGACTACAGAAATGCCTATACAAGATAAGGCATTATCAAATGGTCAAACTGTTCTTACATTTACAAGACCTAGTAAAGGATTCAGTGTAAGCATTAGTAATCTTCAAGGTAATTTATCATTTGAACTTGAGCCAGTTGTTAACTTGGCTTTCTTACATCCTGATAATACAGTTGAAGAATTAGATTTTGAAAACCCTGAGCATATTCAAGCATTAAAGAATATGATTGAGGTGGATAGTGTTGAATCTAGAGAAACAAGATATCTACCAATCACTGATGCACAGATTGAACAATTAAAGCAATCAGCTTTAAGATATAAAGAATTCCAAAAGGAAGTAGAAGCAAAGATGGAATTAGAAGGAACTGATATTGACATATCAGAAATCTTCTATAACTATTATGACTTAACAAATGGTGTTGTTACAAGTAACTTTACTGAAGGTAGTGAAATTGATAATAGTTTAAAGAACTACATTGATCAATTCAATGGTAGATACTTAATGCCACTTCAGACATTAGATGAAAATGGTAATCCTACTGGAGAACCTATAGAAGAGAAAGTACCTATTGTATTAAGAAAGATTAAGAACAGATGGGAAGTTGTAAATACAATTGGAGAGAATCAAGTTATTGTTGCAAAGAATGGAGAGGTATACAGAAGTATTGATACATTCTTAGAGAAAGAACAAGGAATAGATCTTAAGCAATGGGCTGCTGATAACTTTGGTACAAGGAATGCTCTTTATGTAAGTCTTACTCCAGTTGGTGATGTTGTAACTCCAAAAGCAATTCCATTAGTATATCAGAAAGATGTAGTTACAGGAACTGACTTAGCTGACTTAGTTAGTGGAATGCAGAATGCATTTGCCAATGCATCAATTGCATTAGGCAATACTGTAATGGCTAATTGGAATAACAGAGGATGGGGATTTGATGTAAACTCAGAAAGTATTCGCCCTGAGATTGTAGTGTTATCACAATCTAAAGATTCATCCAAGAAGAGTTTTGGGATCAGATTTGTAATGCTTGATCCTAAGAATGCAAGTGATGAACAAATAGCTGCATATGAAGAAAAGAAAAAAGCATTTAATACTTTCTTCAATAATAGTAGTAACAAAATAGCATTTGACAGTGATTTGTTAAATGAGATTTTTGATACAATGAATAAAATCTATGAGGCAGCAAATGTAAAAGTACCATCTAATATAACAATAGAAGCAGCTAACAAATTAGCTATTGATGCAATTACTAAGTTAGGTGCTGAGAATCCATTGGTTGCAGAACTACATGATAAATATGAGCAGTTCTCAAATGATATAAAAGAAAAGTTTCAAAAGGTAATAGACAATCATGATATAGCATTAAGTGAAGGTAAGATTAGTAGACCTTTGATTAATGACTTATTCAAGAACTATATACTATTTGATGGTACATCTCTTAAGTTGCGTAAGCGTAACATCAAGGAGAATGTATTAGACTCTTTTCAGAAGTTACAAACTAATCAGATTACTAAATTAAATCTTACATTCAGAAATGCTTTAAAGAAGATTGTAATCCCTAGAAGATTAGTAAAAACATTTGTAGCAGATAATGTAAATCCTGAAGGATTTGCTGCACCTGTAGAAACTGTAAAAGCAGATGAGCCTATTATTGATCCTTCTGTTTTTATTCCTGGTGAATCAACTGTTGAGGACATCAATAAAATGAAACCAACAGGAAATGATGAAATTGTTTTCTCCATGCTTGACTCATTGGAAACATATATGATGTTGAATTCAGATGAGTTTAGAAGTGAGATGAGAGCAATGCAAGAGTTAATGCCTAATGTTTTTACTTTTACTAATAAAGCTGATCAAGGAATTGTTGTTGATGGAGATATCTTAGGATATACTCAAGACTTAATGATATACCTTAATGATACTCTTAGAGCAAAAGGTGTTGCATATCATGAAGGTTTCCATGCAGTATTCAGAAAACTACTTACAACAGCTCAACAAAAATATTACCTTAGAAAAGCAGCAGAAGTTCTTGGAGATTATAAGACAGATGAGAAAGGTAAGTTTATTAAAGTAGGTAATAAGAAAATATATGCTAATGACTTTAGAAAAGAAAGAAGATATGTGCATCTTAATGATGAGCAAATAAAGAATCTTATCTATGAAGAATACTTAGCAGACGGCTTTGCTGCGTACATGGAAACAAATAAAGCTCCAAGAACATGGATGGAAAAATTGTTTGCATGGCTTAAGAAGCTTCTTAACATGTTTAAGAAAGGTGGGCGTATAGATAATTTATTCTTTGACATATCTATTGGTAAGTTCAGAAATTCTCCTATACAAGAAACAAAGCCTAACACTCAAACTGTTTTTAGTATATACAGTGGTATTCCTGCTATTGTAACTCGTAAATCAGGAAGTGCTGCACCTGAAATGCAGACTATTGATTCTGAAGTAGTGAATGAAGTATCTGATAAAATGATTCATTTGATGGCAAAGAATAAAGCCATCAATCCTGGACTTACAAATGAAGAATTATTTGACATAGCTAGAGAAGAACTATTAACTTCAGAATACAATATTGATAATCTTATTAATCAGAATGTTGCTATCAAAGATCAAATCACTGATAAATACAGTAGCTTCTATTCTAAGTCTCGTTGGTTATTAGGTGCATTCCATACTACCAATGAAACCTTCTTTTATACTAACAAGACAGACAAGAAGGATTACGAGAACTATCCAATAAATAGAAATGATTCACCTGAACTACTTGCATCAAGTAAAGTAACAGCTAATACATTTAAATCAGATGTTATTAAGCAATTCAGTGGATTAGAAGTGGCGTTTGACTTTGATGAGATTGATGAGATTATTGAAAAAGAAAATAAAAGTGAGGAAGAACAAGAGTTAGGTGAGAACTTCTCTGATTCAGGATTCATTAACACTCCTGTTGATGATGGCCCAGCTGCATTCAGAACAATGTTTAAATACATTCCATATGAGTATCTAGATCCTGATTTAGGTATCAAGCGTACTAAGATGGTTGATTCTAGAATGATATTCAGTACTATCAGAAAGATATCATGTGATTTAGCAAAAGAAGATATTGTTCCATATCTAGATAAAGAGATTACTAGATTAACTAACAATATTAACTACTATACAAATAATCTTAAAAGTAGAGTTAGTAAGGCGTTAGGTAGCACTAAAACACCTGAAGACATTTCTAAAATGATTGATCTTAGAGATCAATTAAAAGCAGTGAGAACCACTCTTTCTTCTATTACATCATTAGATGCAGATGGTAATGCTACAACAAATAGACATGTCCTTATTCAATTCATGAATACATTTAGCAGTAGTAATGCTAGGCTTGTTCAAGTTGAGTTAGAAACTAAAAGAGAGTACACTAAAGAAGTAAATAAAGAAACAATAACTAATCAAGAATATAGAGTTAGTGATATTGTTATTGGTACTGATTTGAATAAAATTAGACAATCTCTTAAAAATGCATTACTTAGTCTATCTGTTACAAAAGAAGAAGCTGAACCTTACCTAAAATTCTTAAGAGAAAGTATTACAATATTCACTAATCTTCCTGTATTAAAAGATAAACTAATAACTCAGCAGGGTACAGTTAATGATGTTGCACTTAGAAAACTAATTGATAGCACTTATGTAGCTTTAAGTAAGTTTAATCTTGGTATATCTTATGGAGCAGTAGAAATACTATTGACATACAATGTCTATACTGCAATGGACAGTAACATTAAGATATTTGAAAAGGGAAGTGACTATAGAAGCTTATTGATAAATAATCAATCTTCATTTACAGACTTTGAAGCATCAAGAGAGTATAATCCTAACTTAGCAAACTTCTTATATTATTCATTACCTAAAGCAATTGATGTTGCAATTGCAACAAACTCTAGAGAAAAAAGACTAAGAAGCACTGAGTTAGACAATGAGATAAGAAAGGTTTCAACTTTCTATGTTAGTACTTTAGGTGAGTTCATTCTTAAGTATGATCCTAGTATTGCAGGGTCATCTACATATGATGCAGAAGGTAACAAAGTAAATAAGTTTGTTAAAGCTCCTCCTCCATTTACTATTTCTAGAAAACTTCATGACATGGATAATGTTAGTGATGGTCTAGAACAAATCATAGAAGATTACTATCCTGAGTTTAGAGATTTTATAATGGACAATCCATTTTTAAATCCATCTGATCCTAGGACAAAGAAGTTCTTAGAGATATTAACTGTAAGTTCATTTGCTGGATTCTCTCAAAAGTTCAATTTAAAAAATGGTACAAAAGAGGGAGAAAGAACTACATTTAAAAGTATTGATGCTAAATCATTTGCACTTTCTGCACTTGGATTATTCTTCAACAAACGCAACTATGCATTAAAGGGAGGACAAATTCTAAGTACATTCAAAAGAATTATTACTATTAATGAGGCAACTAGTACAAACCTTATAGCAGATGGTATCTATAATCAGTATACAGATGAAGAAGGTAACTTCTTAAAAACAAAAGCAGGTAATCCATTATATGTACTTGACTTTATGAAAATTGTAAAGCAAGAGTACAACTTGATGGTAAAGAACTTCAAGGAGAATGCTGATGGAACTGCTACAAAAATCTGGAAAGATTATAATGACAACACTGCCAAAGGAAGAGGTTTTAATTTTAATATACTAGATGTATTCTTCAATTCAGATTTTCCTAGATTAAAGCCAAATGCCAGTGAACAAGAAATTGCTCAGCATGATAAAGCAATATCAGAGTTAAGTCCTAATGCTGCTGTTAGAGTTAGACTAAGAGATGTATTCATTGAAGCAGCTAGAAAAGGCACTTCAATGGAATCCTTGTTAAAGGACAAACAAATAGTTGAAACATTAGCTGATCAGTTAACTAGATATGGCAAAGAAGAGATAAACAACTATAAGAGAAAGTTAATGTCTCTTAATATAGATGAAACTCAATTACCTAGTGGAGTAAATACTAATTCATTCCTTGCTGACTTCTTCTTAAATGATCTTATCAATGGTATGTTAGGTAATCAGTTATTTGAAGGAGCTATTGCTGTTGGGGTTAAAGATACACCTAGTTACTTCAAGCGTAATAAGTCTTGGGCAGGTGCTGGTGAAGATTTATATAATCCATTAAGATCAACTACTCAAAGAACAAGAGGTACAAAAACTTATAACAGAGGAACTACTCACTATAGAGCTGCTGTTGCAAGTAACATTGAATTCTTTATTGATGATCAGGATTTAACTAAGTCAATGCAGATTGAGCCTCATAAAGATGAGCAAGGTAATGAATATGGAAAAGACAGAAACAAAGCTTCTGCCATAGCAGATGGTCAGTCTTATAACACCCTAGATAGAATGCGTTTTATCAAAGATGCTCAAGGTAAAATAACTCCAGAGATTGAGCAGATTATACATAGAATGCATTTTATAACTGAGTCTAGTCCACAGTATTCTAGAGATATTCAAAAACTAAGAGACTTGGGTATAGTATTTAACAGTGTTAAAACTGTTGCTGCTGCTCCATTTGAATACATTAAACAATCAGAGCATACATTACTTCGTAAAGATGTTAGTCATTTAAAGCCTCAGTTTAGAGGAGTAAATTTAGAACAAACTGAAATTGAATTAGATATGTTATACAGAGATATAGCATACTATTCATCTATGTTAGAGCAAGGTATGGACTTTACTGTTATTGATGAACAAGCTAGTTCAACTGAAGAGTCTGAAGTTAGTATAGCAGAAATGTATAAGAGATCTGTAATACGAGCTCACAGTTACTTTGCACCTAACAAAAATAAAATAGTACTTCATAACTTACTTAATAGTATGGAGCTCCATAGAATTGAACAGTTCATGGATACAAATGCTAGCAAGAGAGCAACAGTAAGTCCTATAAAGATTGACTTGAGTAAGTTAAGTAATGAGGAAATGTACCTGCCATTAGATATGGCCATGGAAATGGTTCCTAATGATCTTACTTATGTACAGGTACCTACAGATCACATGGCTAATGAGATTACACAAGGTATCCAACAAAAGTTATTGATTATAGCACAACTTGATCCTTCTGATCCTAAATACAAAGAAATCAGAAAAGATATAGAAACATATCAGAAAGGATTAGCGGATGCAGTTATATCTCAAACTAAATCTTTACAAAGATTATTACAGGGTTCTGATGCTACTATTGTAGGATTAATTTATAATAGAATAGCAGATGGATTAAGAGAGCAAGGTGCAGATGAAACAATGTTACAGTGGTTTGAATTAAAACCTGATGGTACTCCTAAGTACAGTCCTAGTTTAAATAGAATATCTAGAGCTGTATCATACTATTACTTTAGTATGTTTAACAAAGGAATCTTTGATAAGAAGATTGCTGGTAGAAAGTTTTATCACATTAGTCCTTTTGGATATCAAATTATTGAAGAGACATTATCAGATGGTTCAAAGCGTATTGTCACTCAAGAAGAATATCTTAAGAATCCTGAGAAGTATGCTGATGCTAAAACTAGATACCCTGCATTTAGAGAAGAAACAGTTGAGGTAGTTGATCCTAAAACTGGTAAAAAAGAAAAAGTTCAAAAAATATATTGTGAAGTAATCCTTCCTAAAGCATTGAGAGATGTTGATCAGAAGTTTATGGAACAATATCTATCTACATTCTTTGGTACTCGTATCCCTACAGAGGGAAGAAGATCAATGGTAGTTTGTAAAGTAGTTGACTATATTGATGAGGCATATGGATCAGGTATTATCGTACCTTATCAAATGCACATGTTAGCTGGTTCTGACTTTGACATTGATTCATTCTATGCTCACATGAAAGCTTCTTACATGGCAGCAGATGGAACATTAGTTCCTTATGGTGACTACACTCATTATATGGAAACATATAATATGACTGAAGATGAAGCAAAGTTTGTTGAGTATCTACATTACTTAAGTAAAGATGCTTTAGTTAAAGACTTAGTTACAAATGAAATAGATAAGATTGAAAAACAATCTGGATACAGAACAGACAGTGCTGTTGCATTTGGGGAATTCTTTGGTGGACACATCAATGATTACTTTACTCAAAATGCAGAAATCCTTGGTACTAAAAAAGAAAGTAGATATGTAAAAGAAACAGTTGACAACTTTAAAAAGTTAATTGCTACATTTAATATTCTTCAGAACTTAGAAAATTCAGGATTACCTGTTTCACCAAGTGAGCTGAAAACATACACTAAAAGAGGTCAGACTCCAGTAGTACCTGTAATCTTTAATGATGTATTACAAAGTAAAATTAATATCCTTAGTAATAAAACTGTATATGAAGAATCCCTTGCTGATCCTTCTCAAAGAGCTGACAAAGCAATACAGGTATATGAAGATGCTGTTACTGCAAGAGGACTGAGTGAAAAGACAATCTATAGAAAACAAAGCAAGTATTCACCTACTGCTAAAATTATCAGTAGAGAGTTGGGTTCTGAATCTAAAGATTCATTAGGTATATCTGCTAGCTTTAACAAAGGAGTTAGTATGTTGGCTACAATTAATGCAAGACTTAAAGAGTCTGTTGGAAAGATTTGGCAAAGAAATGAAGAAGGTAGACTAGAAAAAGTTAAGTTACAGAGTATCATTACAGAAGCAGTAAAACTTGTAGGTGGATCAATTGGTATGTATGCAGATGCTACTAAGAATCCTTACCCTGGCCCATTAAATCTTAATACAATCACTACTCCTGTAATGCTTACAATGTTTTCTGTAGGTGTTCCTCAGAGAGGAGCCATCATGTTCCAATCTTTACCTGTAATAGCAGAGTTGACTCAAACTTATTCACAAACTTATGGAAGTGCTTATTCTGAAAAACAAAAAAAAGTAGATAAAAAGTTTGGTAAGTTTTTAGCTGAGTCTATCAAACAAGATAGAAAAGAATTATTAAGTGAATTAGTTAATCTTGGTTTATTAGAAAATGGAGTATTAAACACCAATAACTATAGACTTATTTGGACAAATGAAATCAGACCTGATACTCCAGAAGAAATAGCATCAGGAATTATTCCTACAACTAATTTTGGATGGGAGATCGTAGATCAAAACAATGTACCTTTACCTTATGCAATTAAAAACTTCATTCTTAAAAATGAGTTTTCAAATTACATGAAGTTGAGTAATGAGATTAGCTTTACTGTTACAAAACTCACAGATGCTAATAAAGCAATTAGACCTGATATTGATACATTTGATAGATTGATGAATACTTATGATGATTTCTTTAGTCAAAAAGGAATGGAAGAAAGCAAGTTTACTGAAGAATCTATTATAAATCTTAAAAAAGCATATCCTGTACTTCGTGCAAACCATGAAGCATTAAAGTATATGCAGAAGAATTCTAAGCTAGTAATGTTAGATGCTACTAGTTTTATGAAAGGACTTACTTCAATCTTTAGTAATATCTGGGGTTATGCTAAAGAAGATGTTAGAAAAGATCTTGGAGCATTTGTTCAGTTGCAGTTACAAAAATCTGCAATGGAAGCTATGCCTGATAGTCCAATGCGTCAAATATACCTAAGTTTGCTAGATGCTGATAATTTCTTAAGTGGTGAAATTGTTAGTGAAGTGGATAAGTTAAAAGCTAAATATCCAAACAATGCATTCTTAAAAGCATTGACTATTAAAGATGAGCAAAATAATGTAAGAGTGTTGGAGATGTCTACAGGTAAAATGGCATCTAAAAACAATGAGATATTTAATGACTTCTTATCATTACTTTATTCTAGTTATGATACAAAGATTACAGCATTTAAGATTGCATACTATGGAATGATTAAGTCAGGAACACAATCTGTTAGAGGATCTTTCTATAGTCTTCTTCCTGCAATTATATCTCAACCTATGAGTGATGCTTTAATTGATTTGCAAAAGAGTCTTGTAGAATTAGATAGAGCCATTGATCAAAAATATGAATCATTTGAAGACATAGATGGTGTTGTTAAAATGCCACAAGAAGCAGAAGAAGAATACAATCAAAAAATAAATGAGATATTATCTAAAAGCTTCAAAGGGGTTAAGTTAGAAAGTATCATAACAGATGCAATTTCTAAGTTAGTTAGTATGAGAATGTTAGATAATCCATCTGATGTTTTCCCTAAAACAATTAGCCCATATAGATATGCTGAAGTAAACACTGAAGTAGTTACAAACTTCTTTAATAAAGTTGCACCTAAAAGTGTTGATAATATAACAACAAAGATGGGATCTAGAGCAACATTAAATCAAAATGATTTAAAGTATAGAGTTGGTACTGATCAGTTTGAATTATTCACACCATCAGGTAATACACTTGAGTTAGACTTAAGAGAAGTTAGGCCAAATCCAAAAATGATTACTGCTAGTTTTGATATTCAATTTTTAAAAGATGCTGGTATAAAAATGCAAGCAAAAGATGGAAATTATAGATTCGTTTTTCCAGTATATAGGGAAAACATATATGGTCAAATGCTGGTGTTAAAATCTATTAATGGTAAATCTGTAGGTCAGGCATTTATTGATACATTGTCACAATCTGATATGCAAGGTGATTCTGATAGATTAGATTTATCAGGTACTACTGCAGTGTATGAAGTGGTTGCAAAACAAGGTTCAACAAGAATTTCTCCTTTAGCATTTGATCAAACTAATGGTGCTAAAATTTATAATGCAGTGATGAGTTATCAGCAGATGTCTTCTGAGAAAGTAGCTCAGCTTCCATCATCTATGACTGTAGTTAGAACAAGTAATAGAATGTATGAGATTAAATCTGAGAATAAACCTTCAGGTAATTACTTAAAAACAAAACTTGGATTACTAGATGGAAGTACAATATCTGTTGCTAATTCTGTTAATGGATTTATGATGATTAAAGGTGAACTACGCAGAGCTCCTGGAGCTGGTCCAGAGTTCAATGCTGTTGTTAATCCTGAAGTATATGATAACTTTGCTCAAACATTAGGTAAATCAGATTGGGAGGACTTGAAAGGTGATCCTAAGTTTAAAGATTTCTTGAGTGGCAAAGCAGTGGTATTCTCTTGGTTATTAAACTCTGCAGATATTAATTCACCTACTGCACAACCAGTACAACCTACTGCTCAATCTACTAAAAGAAAAACTTATTCTGGAAAAGTAACAAGCTTACAACCTAATCAAATATTTGTATTTGGTTCTAACCCACTTGGTATTAATGGAAATCCTTCTAAAGGTACAGGAGGAGCAGCATTAGTTGCATATAATATTGCAGGTGTTAGTCAAGGTGAAAAAATGGATAACAAACTTTCTGATTCTGGAAAAGCTTGGGGTATCACAACAGTAACAGCACCTGGTAAAAAAAGAAGCAAAACTGCTGAAGAAATAACAGAAGGTATTAAAAAATTATATGAATACGCTAAACAAAATCCAACCAAAGAATTTTTAGTTTCTGATTATTCAGGAACTAATCTTAATGGATATACAGGTAAAGAAATGGCAGATATGTTTGTTAATGCAGGAACTATACCAAGTAATATTGTATTTAATGATAATTTTGATAAATTAATTTCTACTCAACCAACTAGCATTAATGATATAACAGATCAAGACATTAATGATGTAATTAAGAAAAAAGATGATGAATCTAAAAACTGTAATGGAGGATAAATAATATGTTAAGTTGTTCAATATTAAGAAACCCTGAAACCAATGAAGTAGTTAAGGTGTTAGCACCTAATGAAAAAGAATCTTTACTGTATAAGAATGCTTTAATCTATATGAACTATGATGCTCAAGAAGCATTAAGAATATGGGCTTTGGCATATACACCTAAGTTTAAACTTACATATGGTGATTGGGAAAAAGGTGATAGTATCCTCCCACTAGATGAAAATGGTGAGCCACTTTTAAATGTAATTATGCATTTACCTACAGGTATTAATAATATCATTAGGAATGAATTTGCAAACTGGGAACAATTCCAACCAGGTAAAGATGGATGGGTTAATAGAGGAACTGCTGTTAAATTCTTAGGTAGATTAAAACAAAGATACCCTGATATCAAAGCAGAACTTAAGTATGATAATGCATTCCCTGGGAAAGCTAAGATTGTATACACTGAAAGTGTTAAGGCTATTAATTACAAACCTACCAAGCAGGATATAAATAAACAGAAGGCAGAGGTTAATAAAGTAATAGATCACTTACTTCCTAAGTTTCCTGGAGTTACTGTTGAATGGATTAATGAAAAAGATCTAAAGCAAGAAGAACACTATGAAAGTGTTAGATCAATAAGTGCATTTGTTAAGAATAACAAAGTATATCTTGTAGAAGGAAGGGTGTTACCAGAGAATGGTATTGAAGAATTAATGCATGTCTTTATAGAAGGACTAAAAGAATCAAGACCTAATCTATATAAAGGACTTGTTGATGCAGCATTAAGAGATCCTAAGTATGCTGCTGAATACACTAGATTAAGATTGAGTTATGAAGAAAGAACAAAAGGTACTCCTGTTACACAACGCCAGCTTGATAATGTTATAAACACTGAGTTCATAACAAAGGTTCTAACAAAAGCAATGAAGCAAGAGCTTGAGGTAAATCCTGAAGGAAGACCTGCTTCTCCATTTGGTAAACTAATTCAAAGATTCTTAGATTGGTTAGCTAGTTTATTTGATGGCAATAAGATATCAGCAAGAGATACTATACAGACACTTGTTGAATACATCAACAGTGCAGACATTACTATTCCTTTAGCAGAAAGTGATTATCTGTATTACAGTGCAGATCCTGTAGACCCACTATTAACTCATGATAAAAATGATAAGGATGATAATGAATTACAAAGTCCTTATCACTCAGGTAAAACTAGAAAGCAACTTAACATAGAGAAGGCTGAAGATGAGTTAAAGAATCTAGAAGAGATTAAAAGTATAATGCCTAAGGGTGTTACAAAACAGAATCAGTTAAAAGCAATTGATCTATTGATTGAAAATGTAAATCAAAAGATAGCTGCATTAGAAGCAGATGTTCCTAATATTGGTTCTACTAAATACAAAGGATCACTTGAGTTAGAAAATCCAGATAGTAAGGCAACAAAGATTGGAGCAAACTTTGGTAACTTCTACCACATGATGGCAGAAGAACTTCAGATGCAATCATGGAGAACAGGTAAATCTCCTTCAGAGCTTATTAATGAAACTGAATTCTTTAATGAATTCTATGCTAAACATAAGAAGTTAATTATGTTTAAGAATGTAGATATCAATATAATTAAATCAGCAGCATTAAGGATAGCATCAAGAATGGATGCTACAATGAGTGAAGGTAAAATCATTATACCAGAAATTGGTATTGGTGTAAATGATGTAGATGGTACAATGGTCATCAGTCGTCTTGACTTACTTGCTATCAATGAAAAAGGTGAAGCTGAAATCATAGATATTAAGACTAAGAAACAACCTGGACTAAGTCCTATTGTACAATTCCCTAGAAGCTTATTTACATTCAAGCAAAGCTTTGTAAAAGCTCCATTCAAACAAGGAGTTGATCCTGTATTTTCAGATTTTAGAACTAGGTCATCACTTAATGAATATCAAATTCAAACAACAATCTATAGAGAGTCATTAGAGAAGATTGGTATTCCTGTTGTAGGTAGAACTATTTGGGCAATGGCTTATCACTATACAACCAATGCAGAAAAGATAGAAGATGCTACAGAGTTTACTCTTACTAGCTATGCAATGGGTACATTTAGAGATGCTGACTTCTATTCAGAAGAAGATAAAAACTCAATAGGTGCTAAAAGAAATTATGGTGAAGCAGTAGATACTGCTGCGAGGTCTAGATTTAAAGGAACAGCAGAACCAGCTGCAGAAGAAACTTCAACAAGTCTTGATGAAGGTGGTCCATTTGGAAAAATGGATAAAGAGACACAGGATCTAATTATAGAAAAGTTATATAAGCTTGCTGATGAACAGTTAGAAGCTATTTCTAAAGAGCAGAAAGAATTAACTGCTAACACTGAAATGGATGAGGATTCTAAGAAAGCCAAAGAAACTCAACTAACAAAGAGAAAGCAAGCATTATTATCTTTTAAAACTAAAGTAGAGCTTGGTGTAAAAGGAGATACTGAAGAGAAACTAGCTGCAAATAGAGGTATTCTTATTAAGAGTGCTCTTGAAACAATGCAATCAGAAGTTCAATCAATAGCTGAAAAACTAGATAGTATTGATGTTCCTGATAATTATGAGATAGGTAATTTAGAGCATAATGGTATGCTTAGAGATTTACGAAAATATGCTGTTACATTAGATAACTTGAATGACTACATTAAGTTAATCAAGTCAACAATATTATCTCTCACTAATCTTGATCCAGCAAGTGTAAAAAACATTGATGAGTATCTTGGAGATATATCCAATACTATTGATAGAGTCAATATAAAAAATACAAATGCTGGTAAAAAAGTATTTAAAGCTGTCATTATGAAAGTAATTGGTCCTGAAAAATGGTCCAAGGTTTTTGGTGATATGAAAAAATTACTTACTCCTAGATTAGGTTGGATAGATAAAACAATTGCCACATTAGAAGCAGGACAAGTAGATGTAGACACAATGATGGCAAAGGCATCTAGAATGTTTAAAAATCTATTTAGTTCAAATAAAAATAAAGCAGAACTTCTTGATTCTCTAAAGAAGGAAAGAGCTAGAATAGCTCAAATAATTGCAATGAACACATTAGATGATAAAACATTAGATGATTATTTGGAAGGATTAATTGGTGATCCTGAAAACACTGGCTTCTATATGGGTTCTACTATTTCAGGTAACACTGGATTAGTGTCCATGGATTCTATTATTGGTGATAATGCAAACTCAGAAGCAGCAATCTCAGCTATATTTCAGTACATGAGAAATGTAACTGAAGAAGGTAATGTTGAATGGGAGAACTGGCTTTACAGAACAGGGGTTGATAAAATTAAAAATGATTTCATTGATGCAAAAGGTGGCGTAGAAGCAGCTAATAAAGTAATTAGTGAAGAAGTAACAAGAGCATTAGAGTTTGATGAAAATGGAAATCCTACTTTATCAGAAACATACAGACAATATAAAGATCCTGTTAGTGCTGAATTCTACATTGAATATGACAAATGGAAAGATAGACTTAATAAAATCAATGATGCAATTGTAGAAAAGAATAAGCAGATTAGAGATTCTGTTCTTAATAGTCCTGAAAGAACTGCATTGGAAGCAGAGAGAAAAGAACTTAATCAACAGAAAGAAGACCTAAATAAACAATGGATTGAGTGGCAAATTGAAAATGTAAGCACTAAGTATAAGCCTGAAGTCATGAGGTTGTTATATGCAAGTGGTCCTTACAATGCTAGAGTTGCTGAATTACTTGAAGAGATTCATTCTATTATAATGCACGCTCAAGGTGAGCAGTTATTAACTGATGAAGACCAAGAACAGATTGATATAAAAGAAGATGAGATATCTAGAATCAGACAAGAAATGCTTGAGAATGAACCAGGCTTATCTAATATGATGGATGAGTTATTATCTTACTTTAACTTTGATTTAAACTATGGATTATGGACTAAGAATAGAGAAAGAATTCTTGCAGGTGGTAATCAATCAGAGATTGATCGTTGGGATGGATTCAATAGTAGATATGCCCCTACTGCTGATTACAATGCAAGAGTAGAAAGAATCTTTGATAGAATAAATGAAATAGTAGAAAAGGATCCTGTACTAGATTCTCTTTTGAAAGAAAGACAGAAGATTAAATCTAGACACATGGTTAGAGGTAAGTTTGATTTTAATCAACTTACTCCAGAAGAAGTGATAAAGTTCCAACAGTTGGAAGATAAAATGGAAGATAGAAAGAATGAACTTAAAGATGATCCTTCTTCTCCTTTATCAGATGTTCAAAAAGAATCACTTAAAGAGTTATTTGGTCAACTTAGAGAAATAAGAAGCAAAGTAGTTAGTCCAGAGTATATTAAAAAAAGAGATAGGTTAAAAGATAATGTACAAAAAGCATGGAATAATGTAAGAGATCTAACTAATAGAATTCAAGAGGCTGATTCTAAAGGAGAAGATACAAGAGCTCTTCGTGATAGCAGAGATTATGAAATGTCTCAGTATCACAGACATGAAGAAATCTTTGCTACATTCTTCAATAAGAATAACTATACAACTTATAAGAGAGGATCAATTGGGCCACAGCGTATGGACTTACATGAGCAAGTAAGAGCTCATGCATATGTATGGATGCCTAATAATGCTAAAGACATGGAATTAGTTCCAGGTAAGAAGTATAGAATTAAAAAACTAAAGAATGAAGCATTAAATCCTAATTATCAAGAATCATTTGTTCCACAGAAAAAAGGTGGAGGAATGTATCCAATGCCTAAAGGACATTCATTTAATGTTGATACTAATGAATTTGAAGTTTCTACAAATGCTAAATGGAGTAATCAAGCATTCTGGAATGAATATGCAGACCCTACTACTAAATCATTCTATACAAATTGGATTGTAAAAGAATTCTTATTAAAGCAGAAACTAGCAAGCGGCAGACCTTTAGGATTCACACTTCCATTTGTACAGCAAAGTCTAATGGAGAATGTATTGTATAAAGGTGTTGATGGTATCAAGAGAGAAGTGCAAGAAAAGATTCAAGACTTATCTTACAGTGGTAGTCAATTTGAGAAAGCAACCAATGAATCAGGAATGGCTGGTGTTGAGAAGATTAAATTCAAAGAGAACACAGCAATGCCTGCAAATCTTACAACAATGGATGGCATTGGTGCAATCATTAATTGGAACTCAGGATTCTATACAAATAAAAAGTTAGCTACTGCAGAAGTAGAAATGTCTTCTGTTATTGACTGGTTAAAGAGCTTTAAACAAAGAGTGGTGGATCAAACTAAAAATGATCCTAATGCTCAAGAGAAAATAAACAAAGTAGATATCATCATAAAGCAAGCAGAGTTCAATAAGAAAAAATTCATCTATGGTCAACTATATGAAAAGGGACCAACTACTCCTGTATTTAATATAAAGACTGCTAGGATGTTTATGAAGCTTGCTAGTTTTGGAAGGATGGCATTTGATATTCCTATGCAGTTTGGTAACTTACTTTCTGGTAATGTTCAAGCATTCTTATCTACATCTGATTTTAGATTTGCAAGCACTGAAGATTATGTAATGGCTAAAAAGTTAATCTACACTCAGTGGATTCCTAAAATGTTAGCTGACTGGGGAAAACTTTCTGATGTATCCATACAAACTAAAATATGGAGATACATGAATGTGTTAGGTAAAGACTTTGATAGAACAATGGATTCTAACACAGCTTCTAAAGTTAGAAGAATGGCTGGAAGACTTGCCAATTTTGGTGATGTATCAATGGCTTTACAGGATAAAGGTGAATTTGAAATTGGTCTTACTATGATGCTAATGATATTACATCATAGAAACTTTGAGCAATATGAGGTTGATTCTTTAGGTAATGTTATCATTGAGAATGGAGTAAAGAAAGTAAAGAAGAATGCTAGTGGAGAAACAGTGTTTGTAAATGGTACAGATGTATTCACAGAAGTAAATGGAGAGTTAGTTCTAAGACCTGATGTAAACATTTCTGAAAAAGAAATGACAGATCTTAAAGGAACAATCATGACTGAGATATACAACTTCCAAGGTAACTACTCTAAATACACAAGTACTTTATTTGGAAGTACATTGATTGGTACACTATTCAACTTCTATCGTAAGTATTTAGTTCCTGCAGTATCAACAAGATTTAAGTTTGGTGGTTTTGAAGGAATGGGTAGTGCATACTCTTGGGATGCACCAGAAGCATTTACTGGATGGTATGTGGCTTTGGGTAGAATGGTACAGTATTATGGTGCAGGTACTGCATTTAAAACTTTACTATATGATGCTCTTCTTCCTGGATTTGTAAAGAAAAAACTTAACTTAGATACAGGAATTGAACAGGATGATTACTACAGACCTAGAGCAGCTATGGCAGCAAGAGAAGTATTATTAGCAATTGCATTCTATATGTTGTATCAAGCACTGAGATCTTCTTTAAAAGAAAGTGATGAAGAAGACTTAAGTTACTTTGAGTTAATGATGATTAGAACTATGGTTAAAGTATCTAATGAATCTAGATCTTTAGTTCCTGCCCCTATTATTGGTAAACCTAATGATTATATTGATAACTTTGGTCAGCTAACCACTGCATTCAAGGAAGGTAAAACAATTTGGGACTTAGTTCAAAACGCTATGTTTTATAGTAGTTATGAATTAACTGGTAGTGAATATGCTTACGAAAGAGGTTATTATCAAAGAGATACAGATAGATACATGGAAGGTGACCCTAAACTTTGGAAGAATGTATCTGACTTAACTAGTTGGTCAAATATAAAAGATGTAATATCTACAGAAGGTGCATATGATGCAGCAAAAAGAGCAACTGCACAGAAATAATATTAGAAAAAATTAGTATATTATAGTATGGCTAAAACTAAATCAAGCAGCAGTATAGTTAAAAGGTTCATTAAGAAAGCTAAAGTAAGAAGACCAGGGGTTCATTCAAAGAAGAAAACCAGTGGTTTGAAGACTAGCAAGAACTATAAGAAACTTTATAACAGACAAGGCAAATGACACCTACTGAGAAACAAAACTTAT
>Ga0181352_1000027_pt1 | contig 54882 bp, 81 predicted proteins | sample Fa13VDMLBSN_FD_130103 | JGI IMG/M metagenome (GOLD analysis project Ga0181352, IMG submission 130103) | Freshwater viral communities from Lake Michigan, USA - Fa13.VD.MLB.S.N | ecosystem: Environmental > Aquatic > Freshwater > Lake | place: USA: Michigan | collected 2013-09-23 | reverse complement strand
TAACCCGTGCCTCAACCTACGCCAACATAGCTAACCTAGCTGACAACTTCAAGAAGCAAATCTTACAATACGAGGGCACTAGCCTTGGCAGGCAGGAGATTGAGGCTGAGCTGATCGACCCTGAGGAGTCTGGCATCGTTAAGCGTGACATGTTCAGACTGTGGCCATGTAATAAACCCTTCCCTAAATTTGAGTTTGTACTCCAAAGCTATGACTGTGCTTACACGGAGAAGACCGTCAATGACCCGACTGCGGCGACAACGTGGGGCATTTTTAAACCACTTGATGGGCCAATGGCCGTCATGCTCATTGACGCATGGCAAGACAGGCTACAGTACCCGGATCTACGTCCGAAGGTTATCGAGGAATTCAAAGTATCGTTTGGGTCTGATCCCGAGGAAGAAGGCAGAGGAAACTTTGTCGGTGGCAAAAAGGTTGACCTTATACTCATTGAAGACAAGGCTTCGGGTATATCACTTATCCAAGACTTACAACGAGCTCACCTCCCAGTCAGGGCATACAACCCCGGCAGAGCCGATAAGATTCAGCGACTTAGTATTGTCGCCAACATTATTGCTCACAAGCGCGTGTGGATACCTGAGAGCACTCAACGTAAAGGATACGTAAGGGACTGGGCTGAGGGGTTCGTAAGCCAGATATGCAGTTTCCCTGATTCAACCCATGATGATTTCGTGGACAGTTGTACACAGGCTCTGAGATACTTGCGGGATGCTAGATTCTTGGACATTGACCCTGAACCGCCAGACGACGACGATGACGACTACGTCTACGCCAGTCGGAAGCGAACCAACCCTTATGCGGTGTAGACATGCCTAACTATTCTAAGATTGCTGCCCCTCTTGCTGAACTCCTGTCAAAGATGCCAGCTGGTAGTCGGGCGGCACAAGAAGCTATAGCTGCTGAGATGGCGGCTAGGAAGGCAGCGCAGGAGGCTGCGTATGCGCCTCATACCCTGCCGACTGAGAAGGGCAAAAAGACTATAGCCAAGGCTAAGAAGACGCTAGGCAAAGAGGATGAGGCGGTTCAAGCGCCATCCGTCATCATACCCAGCAAGGTATCAAACGTAGAGCAGGCTATACGCCAGAGTAAGGGCGAGTACGGCGCTAAGCGTGTGCAACGTGCGGCTGATCAGGTCAAGAACCTTGAGAATCAATACACAGAAGAGGCTTTGCGTCAGGCTTTTGGTGGCGACAATGCAGCTGCCATGATGGTTGCTAACCCTGCTGAGTTTCAAAAATATGCAGCTACGTTGACAGACCCATATCGTGCGGCAATAGAGTCATACATGCAAAAGATGTCACCCGGTGGTGGCGGCGCTTCAGATGTCCCGTTTCTTGAATTGAATAAGAACAAAGGTAAGTTGCCATTTGTATCAGGTCATGAAGGCCGTCATCGCAACGTAGCGTTAGAAGAGCTTGGTGATGAGAACACATTATGGCGTATGCTCCCAAGAGCGAACCTGCGTGAGCCATTCCCACGCAGAAGCCAAGAAGATTACCTGCAAGCGTTGATAGAGCAAATAGGCGATGAGCCCCTAGTTATACCTGAAGAACGCTTTACGAACAAAGAGGATCGTATTCCTGATTGGACTAAGGCGCGTAAACTACCACCACTTTTTGCTGAGGGCGGCTCTGTTGAGGGCGGCGCTGCAAACATGCCTAACTTTTTTAATACTGATGTCAACTTTGGCAACCAAACGTCAAACAGCCCACCACCGCCTAGCGCTGAGATGTTGGGGCAGATCGCAAAGACTATCAACAAGGCTAAGGGCGGCGTAATTGACTTAGACGAGATAGTTCATAGCGCAATGCAGCGTGGCGTCCAGAAGATGGGCGTTGGTGGTGCTGCTAAGAAGGCAATGAAGGCAATGAAGGCTTTGACGCATAGCGGTGACAATGCTCTGCCACTTGTTCTGCCACGCGCAAACATGTCTTCCGACTTCATTAACGCGCAAGCTGAGCGTGTTGCTAGGCAGATGCTTGGTGAGCACGTCCTAACTGGTAAGGCGAAAGACACAAAGAACCTTGCTGGGCGTTCAATGAAAGAGCAGGAGCGAGTCAAGAAGCTCAACTACAAACTAACTCCCTATGGCACGGTAGCTCAGGAGAGCACCTACAGCCCAACTAAGGGCGACATAATCGTGTCGTTTCCCGGTGATCAGACGGTATCAAACAAGATTCTTGATGAGCTTGAAGGTTTCCCCATAGACTCTGAGCAACAAGGTGGCGCTTTATACGGCTTGGGACAAAAACATTTGCCTGAGCCTGAGTTCTGGAAGTCAACGGAAGTCCCTGCTAAGAACGTACAAAGCAAGGTTGACAGGCTTGCTGATGCATATGAGCCCAACAGAATCATTGGGTCGCATCTTGCGATGGGGCCTATGTCAAATAACTTTGCTATGCATTTTGCTGACGCTAACCTGCGTGCGATTGATTGGTCTAAGGCTGATCCAGCTAAGATTAATATGTTCGATAGCATTATTGCTAAAGGCTATAAAGACCCAAAAACTAAAGAGATTATTACATTCCCGCATTGGCCCGGCGTAGCTGATAGAGAAGCGGCAATGGAAGTTATGAAGTCTGATACTGCTTTGCGTAAATGGTTCAACAATCGAATGAAAGTCCCAAAGGTTACACAGCCTTTAGGATTACCAAACGGTTTAGATATTCAATACGCTATCACTGAGCCTTTCCTGCGGGACATGGAAATTAACATGACTGGCCTGATGACTGGTGAGTTAAAGCCGGGTGCATTGGTTGAGGCAGCTGGTAACCCGCATAACACATACAGTCACCGCATACTTGGAGATGCGATTGGGCAACAGGAAGTATTGACCCCATTTGTTATTAGCAACCCTGATGCCGCTCAACATATTGCTACCACCAAAGACCCATCAGACTTTACTGGGACTATCCAGAAAGTATTCCCGCATCAATTGGTAGACGATCAATACATCAACCAGTTTAACGAATACCGTGAGCGCATCAAGCAGTTGACAGGCAAGAAGAAAGGCGGGTTAGCTGAAGGTGGCATACCTGAGAAGCGTGATGTATCTCAGCTATTCCCATTGAAGTGGTCAGCTGACGCTAACTTACAAAAAGGTCGCACAGGTGTATGGACAGACACTAATGATGTCTTTACTGGTGCTATGTCTGGCCTGTTCAATATGTTGGCTGGTGGCTTACGTGGTCGAGTTATAGGAACCGCAGGAATACCGGGCGATATTATTGAAGGTATGAGCGACCTTGAAGGTGCGTTGCCAGCGATGGAGCGCAAGCCTAAAGGTCAGACATTCCCGCAGACTTATAAAACACCGCCTGCGTTCAAACTTCCAACAATGGAAGACTTAGACACCATACTGCCATCGGCTGGTGATTCGCATGAGGCAAAGATAGCTCAAGAGCTTGGGCAATTTATGCCGCTTACTGGCGAAGAGTTAGCGCCTGCTGGTCGTGCTCTTGTGGCTAGCGCTAAGAAGCTTGCCCCTACTGCAGCTGAGATGGCGTTAGACATTGCCAGCAAGTACGGCGTTGACCCACGTATGAACATCATCAAGCCTAAAGGTGGGAACTTTCTTAATAATTCTTCTGAGTTTGTGCCCAGAAGGCTCAAAAATGAGACAACTATTTGGAATCAAGATTTAATAGATAAGCAAAATGAATCTTTGCTTAGAGACGGGTGGTTGCCTGAGTTATTGCCAAAACTTACCCCAAACCAAACAACTGATCTTGCTGTTGGTAAATGGATTGATAAGAAGCTTCACCCATACATTAAGAATGAGATGGGGACGGCTGAAGACCCTATTCGTTTAGGCATCGAGCGCCGTGCTGCTGAGGCTGAGAAGCTGAAAGAAGCAAACCAAGCAAGATTAGCCAAGATGGAAGCTGACATAGCTAAGGCAAAAGCAGCAGGCAAAGACACAACATTGTCTGAGGGTGACTTAGAGAAAGCTAGGGAAAAGTTTGCTGACGAAGAATACATAGCATCGCAAGGCTTGTTTCACGTAACCATTCCTGAACATGGTTGGGCTGATTATACTGAAGGCTCTAAAGGTTTTGGGGAGGGATTACGCGGTAAGAGAGAGCGTGCAGGCGTCCAAGGTGAGCCACTTGGCACGCACCCAGCATCTAAGAAATGGGAAAGAGCCGTTGATGCTGAGGTGAAAACTCAAAAAGTAAAACAAAAGCTAAGCGATCCAGATACGCTTGAAAGAAATCCTTGGTTAACTAAACTTAATCCAGATGATGTTGTTTATGATTTGGACTCATATAGCGATGTTTCTTTTGAGTTCCGTCACATGATTGACGAGCTAAAAGAGGCTATGGATCCTGCCTCTGTACTTCCAAAACATTTAAAGATTACTCCAAAAGACTTAGAGAAGATGACGGTAGACGATGTGTCTGCATTGTCTGGGAAGATTAGCGCATGGCGTAACGTACAGAAGACTAAGTCTGACCTTCAGGTTGCTAACAATCCTGCTACACATACATTTAAAGAGTACCCAGAGAACAATCCTAACGGTGTTAGCTGGAGACAGATTAAACGCCCTGAAGGTTACTCTGATGAAGAGGCAGAGAAGTTTGTAAGGCAAGCCACCAAGTATGAAGGCGACATGATGCGCCATTGCGTTGGTGGCGCTGGTCATTGTGAGCCATTACTTAATGGCGAGGTTGAGATATATACATTGCGTGATGCTAAGGGTGAGCCGCATGTAACGATTGAGGTTGAGCCTAATAAATATGCACCAAGGCATGAAGAGGTTCAGAAATATATGGCTTTAGCGGAAGAAGAAGCTAAAAGATTACCTAATGGATATACAAGTAAAGACATTGAAGACATTGCTATAAACATGGCAAAAAAAGCAATGCCATCAAAAATCTTAGAGATTAAAGGTAAGAACAACCGCAAGCCTAACCCCGAATACATCCCATTTGTCCAAGACTTTGTAAAGTCAGGAAATTTTAGTAGCGTTGGTGATATGCACCATACTGATTTGTATGACGTTGCACATCACTCATTAAAAGATTTTATTCCGCAAAGTTTTGATGCTTCTTCCTCTGACCGTATGATTGCAATTGCCGCCGCAAGAAGGGCTGGAGAATTAAAAAATGGTCTTATGACCCGTGAAGAGTGGGAGCCAATTGTGAAGAAGTATTTGCCACAAAACAAAGCCCAAGGCGGCGCAGTAAACATGGCTGAAAGTGGTGTCATCAACCTTGACGACTTAGTAGCTCAAGCTCTATCAAAGAATGTAACTGTTAACCTTGATGACATGGTTCACCAAGCTTTGACTAAACGGTTCGCCAAAGGTGGCGCAGCTTATAACGCAATTTAAAGAGGATGAATCATGCCTGAAATGCCAGTAGACCCAAACTTTGGGCGCTTTATAGACGGAGTGACTAAAACGCCTGATGGCGGTGCTATCGTCGACATGGAAGACGAAGAAGAGGGCGAACTTGAAGAGATGGATGATGGCTCAGTCGTTGTTCATATGAATGGCTTCAAAGGCCCATCAGATGATGAAGACTACTACGCCAACCTGTCTGAAGAGTTCAGCCCTTTAGACCTTAGCAGCCTTGCCCTTGAGTTCATTGAGTACATTGAGAAGGACAAGGAAGACCGCAAGGGACGTGACAAGCAGTATGAAGATGGCCTGCGCCGTACTGGTATGGGTAATGACGCCCCCGGTGGTGCTAACTTCAATGGTGCGTCCAAGGTTGTGCATCCTATTATGGCTGAGGGCTGTATTGACTTTGCTTCCCGTGCAATCAAAGAGCTCTTCCCACCTGATGGCCCTGTCAGATCACAAGTCTTAGGTGAGTCAACGCCTGAGAAGGTTGAGGTAGCTGAGCGCAAGCGCGACTACATGAACTGGCAGCTGACTGAGCAGATCGAAGAGTACCGCGACGAGCAGGAACAACTGCTGACACAGCTGCCTTTGGGTGGCTCACAGTACATGAAGATGTGGTACGACGAGCAGAAAAAGCGCCCATGTGCTGAGTTTGTGCCTATTGATAACGTCTACCTGCCCTTCGCGGCTGGTAACTTCTACACCGCACAGCGTGTAACGGAAGTTCATGAGATCACAGAGTTTGAATTCAAGCGCCGAGTAGACCGTGGCCTGTACCGTGACATTACTTTGGTGCGTGCATCGTTAGATCCTGAGCAATCAGGCCCAGAAAAGGCTAACGACAAGATCGAAGGCAAGAGCATGTCTGACAATGTGGACGGTATTCGTACTGTTTATCACATCTATACATGGCTGGAGATGGAGGATGACGACCGCAGCAAGGGTGAACTAGCCCCGTACATCCTGATGATTGACGATTTGACGTCTGAAGTCATTGGCTTGTACCGTAACTGGGAAGAAGGCGACGAGACACTGACCAAACTGGACTGGCTGATTGAGTTTAAGTTCATCCCTTGGCGTGGTGCCTATGCTATTGGCTTGCCTCATCTGATTGGCGGCATGTCTGCAGCTCTGACTGGCGCTCTACGTGCTCTGTTGGATACCGCACACATCAACAACAGCGCCACAATGATGAAGTTGAAGGGCGGCAAAATCTCTGGTCAGTCTGATCAGATAGATGTGACGCAGGTTATTGAGTTGGAAGGCTCCCCCGGTATTGACGACATACGCAAAATCGCTATGCCTATGCCATTTAACCCACCTTCTCCAGTGCTTATGGAGCTTTTAGGCTGGCTTACGACCGCAGCTAAGGGGGTAGTGACCACCGCAGAGGAAAAGATCGCTGACATCACCTCTAATGCGCCTGTAGGCACTACTCAAGCGTTGATTGAGCAGGGTGCTGCAGTATTCTCAGCTATTCATGCGCGTTTACATGACTCACAAGCCCGTGTTTTGCGTGTTTTGGGTCGTATTAACCGCTGGTATCTGGATGACCAGCGCCGTGGTGACATGGTTGCCGAGCTGCCGATCACCAGAGAGGACTTTAAACGCAATTCTGACGTGGTTCCTGTATCTGACCCCCATATTTTCTCTGAAACACAGCGTATGGCGCAGACTCAGGCGGTTATTGCCTTTGCTAAGGAAGCTCCTGACCTGTTTGACCGTAGGGCGGTGTACTCAAGGGCTCTAAAACAGATGAAAGTGCCAAATCCTAGTGAGTTGATGCCTACTGCAGTCAAACCAACGGAGATGAATGCGATTGATGAGAACGCTGCTATGGCGTTGGGTCGTCCATCCTTTGCTTATCCAAGCCAAGACCACCTAGCGCACATACAAACGCACCTGAAGTTCGCCTTAGACCCTATCTTTGGTAGTAACCCTATGCTTGCCCAGAAGTGCTTGCCCCAAGAGATTGAGCATATTAAGCAGCACATGCTTCTCTGGTACACAAATCAGGCAAATGCCTACGTTACCCAAGGAACTGATCTTGATCTTAGGAAATATGCTGAAAGCAAGATGCAGAAGAGCATTGACCAGACGATTGCCGCAGCTTCAGCTCACGTTGAGATGGATGCCCAACAGGTATTTGCTCAGGTCATGCCAAGTCTGCAACAGTTAGGTCAGTTGTTAGCTCAGATGCAGCAGAAGCAGGCAGATCAGCAGAAGGGATTGATCCAAGACCCAGAAGCCAACGCTGTATTGCAGGCTTCAATGGCTGAGACACAACGCCGTGCTGCTAGAGATCAGGCAGACATGAAGATGTCGCAAGATAAGTTGCAGGTTGAAGTGGCTATGAACGCCGAGAACAACCTAACAAAAGAACGCATGAAGGAAGCCGAGTTGACGGTAGACGAGGTGAAGCTGCGTCAAGAACAGCAGGAAACTGCTTTAACGCTGCAAGAGGCAGCACAACGTAACCTAAGGAGCTAATCATGGCTATCACACTAAAGGACGAACAGTCCGAAGCAGTACCTCAGCGTCATCGTAACGCAGCTGGCGCTTGGATCACTGGCCAGCAAATGAAAGAAGAAGGCAAAGCTACTCAGCCTTTGGCTAACAGCGACCACGGCAATTTTGAAAGCGGCAAAGGCGTAGACAAGCGAAACGCATGAGATACGAAAGCGACTTTATAAGTGCTGTTAAAGCACGTCAGTACGAGATCTCCTCATCGTTGGTTGCAGGTAACTGCGTCAACTTTGAGACGTATCAACGGCTGGTAGGTCAACACCAAGGGCTGGAAGATGCCCTTGACATACTTAACAATATATTAAGGGAAGACGATGAACATGAATGAACCGGTAGCTTCTAACGAGGCTGACATAGCGTGGGCTTTCCCCACTGTAGACCCCGGTAATGAACCCCTCGGAGCACGCATACTTGTACAACTTCGTCGCACTAAGAAGAAGACAACGAATGGTGGAATTATCCTAGTGGAAGAGACTCGGGAAACGGAAAAATGGAATGGTCAAGTGGCCAAGGTTATTGCTATAGGCCCTCTGGCGTTTAAGAAGCGCGACACGATGGAAGACTGGCCTGAAGGGGCATGGGCTCGTGTAGGCGACTATATTCGCGTTCCGAAGTGGGGCGGTGATCGTTGGGAGGTGCCAGTAGATGGCCAGCCTGATGAAGATCCAGCTCTCTTTATGGTTCTCAATGACCATGAAGTAATCACCCGAGTAACGGGCAATCCATTAGAAATGAGGGCATTCGTATGAGTACAGATGCTAATAAAGAGCCAGACTTATTTGTTAAGGAAGGTGTTGACGGTTCAGCAACCGTTGATCTGCCTGATGATCTGGCAATACATGATGATGATAATGCTCCAGCTACCCCAGAGGAGCAGGACGAGGCTGATGCACAGGCAGAAGCTGCTGAGATTGCCGCTACTGGAGACATAGACCCTGAAGCTGAGGCTATGCGTGCTGCTAAACGCAATAAACGCAAAGCTCGTAAGGAATATCACCGTCAAGTTGCAACTGAGAAAGACGTTCGCCTGCAAAACCTGCAACGTCAGAACCAAGAGCTACTTGAGCGCCTTTCTGTTGTAGAGAGGAAGACAGCTGGTGCCGATTTAGCCCGTATGGATAAGGCTATTGAGGATCAACAAATGCGTATTGAATACGCAAAGCGCAAGATGAAGGAAGCCACTGAGTCAATGGATGGAGACCTGTTAGCTAGTGCTCAGGAGATGTGGTACGACGCTCGTCAGCAGTCTGAAAACCTTGAGGGCGTTAAGAAGCGCATGGTTACGCCTGACAAAGCTCAAACTATTGAGCAAGACCCTATGCTGCAGCGGTACGCAGCAAAGTGGATGGAGGCTAACCCTTGGTACAACGCGCAGGCTAAGGACATGGACTCGCGCATAGCTATGACTGTAGACCAAGCCCTTGCTGATGAGGGTTGGGATCCAAAATCTTCAGAATATTGGGAAGAGCTTGACAACCGCTTGTCAAAAGTATTACCTAACCGTTATACTGACTTCACTGATGAGAAACCAGTAAACCGCCGTCCGAGAAGCGTTGTAACCAGTTCGGGGCGCGAAGTGTCGAGTAGTAGAGGTGGAAGTGGAAATTCATTCACTCTGTCTCGTGAGCAGGTAACTGCTATGAAAGATGCTGGCATGTGGGACGATCCTGAAAAAAGGAACCGCATGATAAAGCGCTACGCAATGGAATCACGTCAACGTAATCAAAGGGGTTAATCATGGATTCTCGCTTAAAGAAATCTCTCTCTGCCGGTGGACGCGAAACATCTCGCGTTAGTCATGACTCAGCTCGTGAGGCACCCGAAGAAACTTTTGTGTCGTCTGAAGAACGTCGAAAGATGTGGAAAGATGAGTGGACACAAAGCGCTTTGCCTAATGCACCTGATATACCCGGCTGGCATTTATGCTGGTTATCAACAACCAATAGTTACGACGGCATCGACAAACGGATTCGTCTCGGTTATGTCCCAGTGCAAGCTGAGGATATAAAAGGGTTTGAAAATTACCGTGTAAAGGCTGGCGAACATACTGGATACATTGCGTGTAACGAAATGCTTTTGTTTAAGATCCCTATGGATCAGTATCAAGAAATTATGGCGCACTTCCATCACGATGCACCACTGGAAGAAGCGAATAAGATCAAGTTACAAGCAGAGCAGTCCGTTGGACGTGATAGCCGAGGTAGAGCACTCGGTCAAGTTGAGGGTGAGGGCATTGAGCAATTGGACAAACCGTTGCCTGCGCCATCTTTTGCTGGCTAGGCATTGTTTATAACTGATAGGAGTTAACTATGTCTTCGACATCTGCTCCGTTCGGCCTGCGCCCTGCGTTTCATCCTTCGGGTCTTGATCGCGCTGTGGCTCTTGCTGGCGGTATTGTTTCTGGTTATGGTTCCGACATTTTGAAGGGCCAACCTGTTTTATTGACTACTGCTGGTCTGTTGAATCCTGCAACTACTGGTGATGCATTCCAAGGCGCTTTTGCTGGCGTTGAGTGGACTGACACTACTGGTCGTCGTCGTGTTTCCAACTACTGGCCTGCATCGACTGCATACACTGCAGGTTCTTGCATCGCTTACTACTACTCTGATCCTAACATTGTGTATGAGATCCAAGCAGAAGGTTCGTTGACTCAAGCTGCCGTTGGTGAGCAGTTTGACTTAACCAACACAACTGCTGGTTCTAATGTGACAGGTCTATCACAGTGCACGCTCGGTACTTCCGCAGCTGGCACATCTGCTACTAAGCAGATGCGTGTGATCAATTTAGCCCCCTACGTAGATAATGCATGGGGTGATACGTATGTAATCGTTCAGGCGCAGATTTCAGAGCACCAGTACGTTGCAAACATTAACGCTATCTAAGGAGGGCTAAAACATGGCAGCCCCAATGAGAAGTACCGACTTTCGTAGCATTGTCGAACCAATTCTGAATGAATGTTTTGATGGTGTCTACGATCAGCGTACCGACGAATGGTCACGCGTTTTCCGTGAGCAAGAAGGTATCCCGCGTAACTACCACGAAGAGCCAGTTCTGTATGGCTTTGGCGCAGCTCCACAACTGCCTGACGGTACTCCAGTATCGTATCAACAGGGTGGTGTTCTGTTCCTGCAGCGCTATGTTTACCAAGTCTTCGGTTTGGCCTTCGCGCTGACCAAAGTGTTGGTTGAAGATGGCGACCACATCCGTATTGGTCAAGTTTATGCTCGTCACTTAGCTCAGTCATTGATTGAGACTAAAGAGACGCTGTCGGCTAACGTATTGAACCGTGCGTTTAACTCTGCATACCCCGGCGGTGACGGTGTACAGCTGAACTCAGCTTCACACCCAATCGTCAATGGCACTGTGTCGAACTTGCTGACTACTGCAGCCAACCTGTCCCAGACTTCTTTGGAACAGATGTTGATTCAGATCCGTCAAGCGGTAGACAACAATGGCAAGAAAATCCGTTTGGTTCCACGTCAAATCGTTGTAGCTCCCGGTAACGTGTTCCAAGCTGAAGTTCTCCTGAAGTCTGTTCTGCGTAGCGGCAACGCTAACAACGACATCAACCCAATCAAGTCGATTGGTCTGTTGGATGAAGGCGCTGCAGTATTGTCGCGTCTGACTTCTTCCACCGCATGGTGGGTACAGACTGATGCACCAGAGGGCATGAAGCTCCTGATGCGTCGTAAGCTTGAGAAGACGATGGAAGGTGACTTTGAAACTGACTCGATGCGCTACAAGGCAACCGAGCGTTACCAAGTTGGCTTCACCGACTGGCGTGCTATGTACGGCACACCGGGCGTCTAAACCAGTTGGGGAGCTTCGGCTCCCCTCCTAACAGGAGAAATGAAATGGCTCAAACCTATTTTGGTTCGACGCTCCGTTCTGGTTCTGGCACGCTAACTGACACGACTGATGGTGGTTATGTTGTCCTTAGTCAAACAACTACTGTCACGACTGTTGCCGCTGGTACTGCAACAAGCGCAACAATTACTATCCCCGCATCATCTCAAATTATTGACTTAATTGTCGATATGGTTACAGTTCCTGCGTATGGCGCTGGCACTGCAACCTTAGTTAATGCAACGATTGGAACAGCTGCGGCTGGTACTCAATACCTGTCTGCCACTGATGTAACTTTGGTTGGACGTACTGCCTTGGCATTTACTGCAGCTCAATTGACTTCAATGTCTGATGTTGGTGCAAATACAAATGTTGTTATTACTGTTGACCCTAATGGCACCGTATCAACTACGCAAGGCACTTTCCGCCTGACCGTAGTCTACGCCCAGAAAGTTTAAGGAGAACCATCATGGGTCAATTTAAACCAATGGTAAAAATGGAAACCACCGAGCCTTCAGTTATTTTGAAGCTTAAAAAAGGTGGTGCTGTTGCTATGAAGAAGGGTGGATCTACAACTAAAGCCAAGAAGATGGCTATGGGTGGTGATCCTAGTATGGCTGACGCAATGATGGGTGCTCCGCGCATTACATCAGGCCCTGTGGGCGGTTCTGCTGCTCCAGTGGTTGGCCCTAAGCGCCCTTCAATGGCAATGCGTCGCAAGGCAATGAAGCCGCCTATGCGTCCTCCTATGGCTTCTCCTGATCCTATGGCACCCCCATCGGCACCAATGATGAAAAAGGGTGGCAAGGCTCATGATGACGCAGCTCAAGACCGTGCAATGATCAAGAAGGCGATGGCTGGTAAGAAGTTTGCTACTGGCGGCGTTGTTAATGGTCAAGGTGGTTACAAGAAGGGTGGTCTAGCTTCTGGCGGGATCATCAATACTGAGAACCAAGGTGGCGAGTATCGTAATACGAAGATGCACACATCCAAAACTGATCATTCACCTGCCAAAACTGGCGGCGTGAAGAACGGCAATGGCGGTGGTTATGCAACTGGTGGCGTGGCTAAGTCTAATGCGGGTGGCTACAAGAACGGTGGTGCCCCAAAAAAAGCTTACGCGGCGGGGGGAGTTGTTGATTCAGGGAAGCCCGTCGCGATGCCTCAAGGGCGTAAAAAGCCCTCTAGTCCAGTAAGCATCAACCAGTTATCTGGCACCTTTAAAAAGGGCGGGAAGGTAACTACTGCAAAAAAGATGGCTGATGGTGGTGATGCACAGGCGCGTACTAACGCAGCTGCGCGTGATGCATTTGATGCTGATGAGCGCAAATTTAACGAAGGACTTCGGTCTGACGTTAGTGATGCGTTGATGTATATCCCACGTAAGATCAAGAAAGCTTTAAGTGGCATGACTGGTCAAGGTGCGGTGACTACAACTGAGCGCGAAGTAAGCAAAACAGTTTCGCCTCCGGGTAAAAAGCGCGGCGGTAGTGCTTGTTGAAAATGAGTAGGGGGTTCGCCCCCTACTTTTAATTGAGGATTGATATGGGAACTTATTCTTCTGCCACTCGTCAGGGTGCGTATGAGCCATTTGAGCTGCAAGTAGCCCGTGGTCAAGTAGATGGGCATACTGGAATTGAAATTTTTGGCTACAGCCCAAATATCGCAAATACCGCAACTGGCCCAATGTGGGAAGGTCAGACACAATCTGGCGGTTTATACACGCCTCCATCATCTGCTGCCCCTTTGGTTTTAGTGAGCAGTTCTGCATCGGACACGACTGCACTTAGCATACGAATTGAAGGTTGTGGCGCTAATTTTGTTCCGTTAAATGAAACTATTGCGATAAACGGCACAACTAATGTAACGACCACTAATTCGTTTTTGCGAATCAATGCAATGTATGTGACCAACGGCACCAATGTTGGAACCATTACCGCAAAAATTAGCTCTACGACTTACGCTCAGATCAACCCCGGTGTTGGTCAGACGCAAATGTCAATTTATACAGTTCCAGCAGGTTATACGTTCTATCTGTCTTACGTACAATATGACGCTGCTATTGGTTTTACTTCTAGTGCTTATATGATTGCCCAAGAGTACAACAAAGATAACGTAACTGGCGCTATTACTGTGACACATCAGACTGTTTTCGTGCAGAAACAGGAGATTCCTTATACTGTTCAAATTGCTCACACCGAAAAAACTGACATGCAGTTTTGCGTCAAATCTAGTGCTGGTGGCCCGCTTACTTGCAGTATGTATGCGGGTGGTATTCTCATTAAGAACCCAGACTAATCATGTCAAGTTAAAGACGTAACAACAAAACCTCAACGGGTGGCCATAGTGGATAAGTTATTCTCTGAAAAGAAAATGAAAGGCGGTGGTCTTTATGAAAATATTCATGCAAAACGTGAACGAATTTCTGAAGGCTCTGGCGAAAAGATGCGTAAAGCTGGTAGCAAAGGTGCGCCATCAAAACAAGACTTTGTAGAGTCTGCTAAAACTGCCAAGAAGAAAAATGGCGGTTCTGCTAAAAAATCTTGTTGGTAATTATGCCTGCTAAATCCAAAGCACAGTTTAAGTTGATGAAGGCTATTGAGCATAATCCTTCTGTTGCTAAAAAAGTTGGCATGTCTTCAGCTAAAGCAGCCGAATACACAGAATCTAACGTAGGAAAAAAAGCCTTCGGGAAGCTCCCATCGAAATTAAAAGAGGGAGGCCCTTCTCTTTCCGTAGGTCGAGGCGAGAAGCTACCAGCGGAGCAGGGGGCTGGATTGACGGCCAAGGGTCGTGCGAAGTACAACAGAGAGACTGGTAGCGATTTAAAAGCTCCGCAGCCCCAAGGTGGTGCACGCAAGAACTCTTTCTGTGCTCGGATGGAACCTATAGCAAAAAGCTCTGAGCGCGGCTCACGCGCACGGGCATCTATGAAACGCTGGAATTGCTCGGGGTGGTAAATGAAAAAGACAGGCAAATCTAAAAAACGTGTTGTTCCTAACTATCCGGGTAAAGATATTGATGATATTGCGGCTAGTGTAGGAATTGTTGATTACGACAATGATCCAATGAGGGAGTCGAAGCCTAATCCTGTTCTCATGGAAACAAAACCTTCTTTTGTTAACGATCAAGAAGAACTGTACAGAATGCGTAATTTTGAACCAGAGCGAAAAACAGATTTTGAAATAAAAAAAGGCGGCAGAATAAAAATTCCAAAGACAAAAGTGTCAACTGGGCAAAGAAATTCTAAGAAATCATCAAATTGGTAGGGAGATAAAAATGTCTGATAGTTCTTTTAGAACGTACCCAACACCAGAAGGTCAAGTCTATGAGATTGACGGAGCTCCTGTAACTAAAGAAGAGTTTGATGCTCGTCAAGCCGCATCTAAACAAGAAATGCAAGATTTTCGTAATGCGCCAAGTGGTAGTAGTGACCTAGATAATTTTGCTGCTGAAGCTAAAGCTAGAGCGCGTCTAAGAAAAATTGGAAACAAACATGGTGGCGCAATAAAAATACCAAAGACAAAAGTTACAACTGGTCAAACTGGTTCTAAAAAATCATCAAATTGGTAAATCATGGCTTATTCAGGCACAGTTAGTACGACAGTAATAAATGTCCAAGAGCTGATAGACCACGGTGCTCGTCGTTGTGGAAAGTTAGCTGAGGAGCTGACGTCTGAGCAGCAGGTAGCTTCACGTCAGTCTTTGTACTTTCTTCTGTCGCATTTAATTAACCGTGGCATTCAATACTGGGCGATTGATAAGAAGGTTATAGGGCTGTCTGCCGACAAATACATATACAGCCTTCCTTTGGGCGCTGTAGACGTCCTAAACGCTCTGTATCGCAAGATGAACCGCCCTTCAGGTGATTACACCTCTTCTGCAGGCGGCGTAGTTGCAAATGTTTACGACGGCGACGTAGACACATTCTGCCAACAGACCTCAGCAAACGGTAACATCCAAGTTTTTTATGGCACAAGCACTCCTATTTATGCTGGCAGTATTGGTATTTTGCCTTACGTGTCTGGCGGCGGCTCTGCCACTTGGTCAGTTACTTTTGAGTATTCGACTGACGGAAGCACATGGTCAACCCTTGATGATCTTGGCGCGGTAGTTGTTACTGACAACCAATGGATTTGGACGGATATAGACCCCGGCCAGTCTGTTATGTACTACCGTGTACGTGTGTACAACGGCACGACATTAGCCTTGCGCGAATTCTACGTTGGCAACAACAGCACTGAAATACCAATGGCTCGTTTAAATCGTGATGACTATACAAGCCTGCCAAACAAGAACTTCACAGCTAATCAGCCGTTTCAATATTGGTTTAACCGCACTATCCCTGTGCCTGAGCTATACCTATGGCCTGTGCCTAGTGACCCATTTATCCAGATGACTGTTTGGTACTCTCGTCAAATTATGGACGTAGGCTCACTAACTGATGAGCTTGAGATTCCACAGCGGTGGTACGAGGCTACAGTAATGATGCTGGCTCACAGGATGAGCCTAGAACTGCCCGGCATTCAGATGGATAGAATTGGTTATTTAGAGAAGATGGGAATGCAGTATCTAATGGAAGCTGAACAGGAAGAGCGCGATAAATCGCCGATTTATTTGGCTCCTAACATTTCAGTCTATACAAGATAATGCCAGTATTTCTTGATACTAGAGGTTATTCAGACATCGCAATTGCGGTGTGTGATCGTTGTAAAATGAAGCGTCCTCATGCCGTGTTAGAAAAAGACCCGAACTTTCCGGGGTTGATGGTGTGTGACCAAGGATGTAAGGATCAGTTTGACCCGTATAGATTACCTGCGCGGAAGACAGAGCGCATTACGTTACGGTTCCCTCGTCCTGATGAGAGCGTGGCTGACAATCCGACAGGGATTACAACAAATGCACCAAATGAATTTGTTATTTCACCTGAGCAGAACACAGCCACACCTGAACAAAATGGCAATCTTGATAATTTGAGTCAGAGTCCATAATGGCAAATATACAGATTACCCAATTACCTGCTGGTGGCCCAATTACAGGGACAGAGCAAGTTCCAGTTGTCCAGAACGGGGTGACTGTTCGCGTCCCTACTTCAGCTATTGCAGCGTCCCCTGCCCAGCAGCAGAACTTCTTAACCTTAACCCAACAGTCAACACTACCTAACTCAAGAGCCTTATCAGGCAGTTTAGGTATTGGCTTGACTGACGGTGGAGCTTTAAGCACCCTTACAATCACGTTAAACGGGGCTTCAGGCAGTTTAGAGGCAGCAGCTAATGGGTTGGTAGCCAAAACAGGTGCATCGACCGTTACAAACCGTTCTATAGCGGTTTCTGGTAGTGGTTTGAGCGTTACTAATGGCTCTGGAGCTTCTGGTGACCCTACATTAGCGCTTAGTGGCTTGCCTGCAAGCTTAGCTGGGCTGTCTGGCACAGGTATTTTGAACATGATTAACGGTACAAGCGTCGGAACTACTACGATTCTTGGTACGTCTAATCAAATTGATGTAGCTAACGGTAATGGTGTCGGAAATCCGACTATTTCTATTACTAGCAACCCAATTTTGCCGGGTTCTGCTGGTGTAGTTGTGCCATCTGGTAATACGGCTGCTCGTGCTGCGGTTCCATCAAACGGCACTATCCGATACAACACAGACAATGTTAATTTTGAGTTCTATCAAAACGGTGCTTGGACAGTTTTTGGCACTGGTGCGGGGTCTGTTACTAATGTAATAGGCACTGCAAATCAAATAACAGTCGTTAATGGCACTACCACCCCTACTGTTTCAATTGCTACTAACCCAATAATCCCCGGTACTGGTAGTTTAACGCTTCCTATAGGTAGCTCTTTTGCTCGTCCCGGTACGCCTGTTGGTGGCATGTTGCGCTATAACAGCGACCTTGGGGTTGTTGAGGCGTATACGACTGCTGGATGGATTACGCTAGGAACTGGCAGCGGTGGTGGCGGTGTAACTGCAATAGCTACAGGCACAGGACTAACTGGTGGGCCAATTACGACCACTGGAACCATAGCTATTGCTAATACAACTGTGGTTGCGGGTACTTATGGTTCATCTTCAAACATTCCGCAGATCATAATAAATGCTCAAGGGCAGATTACTAGCGCTACAAATATTGCTGTTGCTACAGGTGGCACTGTTAGTTCAGTGGATGTATCGGGTGGTACAACTGGATTAACGACATCTGGTGGCCCAATTACATCAAGTGGGACGATTACTCTTGCAGGCACGTTAGGTGCAACTAACGGCGGTACAAATCAAAACACGTATGCCACTGGAGATATTTTATATGCCTCTGCGACCAATACGCTAAGTAAGCTTTCTGTTAGCACAAACGGATTTGTATTAACACTTGCCGCAGGGGTGCCTACGTGGGCTGCTTCAACTGGCGGTGTAACGTCATTCAGTACCTCTTTAAGCGGCTTAACGCCGTCTACTGCTACTACAGGGGCTATAACCCTTGCTGGTACTTTAGGAATATCAAGTGGTGGTACAGGACAAACTTCTGCTTCTGCAGCGTTCAATGCTTTGTCTCCCATAACCACTACTGGTGATCTTATAATAGGGAACGGAACAAATAGCGCCACAAGGCTTGGAATTGGCTCCAACGGATATGTCTTAACGTCTGATGGAACCACAGCGGCATGGCAAGCAGCAGGCGGTGGCGGCTTATCATCCCAAGCTAATGCGTATGCTTGGTTTATTTCTTAGGAAAAAATATGTTAATCCTTGACGCAACCACAAAATCAATTGTAGTAGCCATGTCAGGGGCTGCGGCTACAACCAACCCTGATTTTACGTCTGCTTACGCTGATAATAATGGCACGACTTTTACAGAGGGCGCTAACGATGGCGCTTTAAATGGTACTTCGTCAGTTACTTTAGTTGCTGCTCCTGCTGCTTCTACTCGTAGGACTGTTAAGACCATTACCATAGAGAACAGAGATACTGCAGCTGTTACGTTAACTGTTAGCTACAACAACAACAGTACGCTCAGAACAATCGTTAAAGTTACGTTGCAAGTTGGAGATACGTGGACGACAGATGGGTCGTATGACACTACTGGCAGTCTAAAAACTATTGTTGGTACGGTTGCGGTATCAAGTATTTCTAACGGAACGCAAGGGCAGGTATTGATTGCAGGAGCATCTGTGCCAGCATGGGGTTCTATTACTGGCGGGACTTTTTAAGGAATAAATTATGGCACAAGCAACCTACACGCCAATCTCACTTTATTACAGTACAACAGTATCTGCTGTTCCTGTTAATACCAATTTAGTAAACGGTGAATTGGCTATCAATATTACTGACGGCAAGTTGTTTTACAAGGACAATCTTGGCGCGGTTCAGACCATTGCTAGTAAAGCTTCGTTGACTAGTGTTGACTCTATTTCGTTTGGCACCACTGGTTTAACGCCTAGCACAGCAACCACAGGCGTTGTGTCAGTCGCAGGAACACTTGTGGTGGCCAATGGCGGCACTGGAGTTACATCAAGCACAGGCACTGGCAGCGTGGTTTTAAACACGTCTCCTACTTTTGTTACACCAGTTTTAGGTACGCCAAGCTCAGGTACGTTGAGTTCATGCACTGGCTTACCAATTTCTACTGGTGTAAGTGGCTTAGGTGCTAACGTAGCTACATTTCTAGGCACTCCATCGGCTGCAAACTTAGCAGCTGCGGTTACTGAAGAAACTGGTTCAGGTGACTTAGTATTTGCTACGTCACCGACGCTTGTAACTCCTGTGCTTGGTGTAGCGTCTGCCACCACAGTTAACAAAGTAACTTTAACGGCTCCTGCTACTGGTTCTACGTTAACGATTGCTGATGGCAAGACGTTGACAGCCAGTAACAGCATTACGTTGGCTGGTACTGACAGCACGACAATGACCTTCCCACCTGCCTCGGCAAGCGTTGGTTATTTGAATGTGCCGATTAATTCGCAATCAGCGGCATACACAACGGTTTTGGCAGACTCTGGTAAAGCTATATTCCATCCTAGTACAGATGCAAATGCTAGGACGTTTACGATTGACAGTAATGCAAACGTGGCTTACGCGACAGGTACGGTGCTGACGTTTATTAACATGACTTCGCAAGTAGTAACGATTGCAATCACAAGCGACACAATGTATTTAGCTGGAACGGGTACTACTGGAAGCCGAACATTAGCGCAGTACGGCATGGCAACTGCAATCAAGATGACTACTACTACTTGGATTATTTCAGGATCGGGGTTGACCTAATGTCTGGGATTCTTAATTTATTGTTGGCTGGAGCTGCGTCTGTTATTAAAGACGCTTACTTTAACCTTGTCACGTTGTTGCTAAACACAACGGCGACTAATGGCGCTCAAAACAATACGTTCTTAGATAGCTCGACTAATAACTTCACGATTACTAGGAACGGTAATACTACGCAGGGAACATTTACTCCGTTTAGTCAGACGGGGTGGGGGAATTTTTTTAGTAGTAGTGCTAATTATTTGACAGTTCCATACAATGCTAATTTTGTATTTAATACAGGAGCTAGAACATACGAAGCATGGGTTTACGTTACTTCGGTAGCTGCAAATAACGCAATTTTTGCTCTTTCAGATTTATCCTCTTCAAATCAATTTGAACTTTATATAAACACTTCAAGTCAAGTGGCGTTTAGGTATTTTACTACCACTCCACAAATAACAACAACAACTGGAACCGTTCCATTAAATACATGGACGCACGTAGCTTTTGTTTATGATGGAACAAGCAACTTTACTATTTATATTAATGGCGTAAGCTCGGCAACAGGAACAAAAGCAGGAACGCCCGTAACTCCCACTCCTCAATTGTGTATTGGTAGAACTAATATTGGTAGTGCTGGGGACGTTTTCTTTAGTGGATACATTAGTAATGCTAGGTTCACTACTACTACTGTTTATACAAGTAACTTTACACCAAGCACTACACCATTGACTGCAATCACAGGCACAACATTACTCACCTGCCAATCTAATAGATTTGTTGATAATAGTGCTAGTCCTGCAACGGTCACCGCTAACGGTTCCGTATCCGTCCAAGCCTTCTCTCCATTCTTACCTACTATTGAATATGACGCTGCTGTAGTAGGTGGTAGTGGGTATTTTGATGGTACGGGGGATTATCTTACCTTTACTGATTCTGCCAATAATCTTGATCTTGGTGGTTTAGTTGCGTCATTTGAGGCTTGGGTTTACCCAACATCAGCCGTTGCTGGTCAACACTTTGCTTATAAACATGGTGGTGCGCTTAGTTGGTCAGCGTCTAATGGCATTGAGTATGCTATTGCTTTTGACGTAAATAAGTTTTATCTAGTATATAACAATGCCAGTTCACCAGCATTTATAAACGGTGCTGCTACAAGACAACCTTACCAATGGCATCACGTTGTTGTTGCAACAGATGCGTCTAATAACATTGCGTTGTTTGTAAATGGGGTAAGAGAAGGTACAGCAACAAACGCCATTACTAAGCCGACTACTAGAACAACAATAACTATTGGTGCAAATGTATCTGGTGCGGAACTAATCTTTGGTTATGTGTCTGGTCAAAGATTTATAAAGGGTTCAGGTGCATACGATCCAACGCAGTCAACAATTACTGTACCGACCGCACCGCCAACTGCAGTAACTAACACACAGCTTTTGATTAACTACACTAACGCTGGCATCTTTGACTCTGCTGCAAAGAATGTACTAGAGACTGTAGGTAGCGCACAGGTAAGTACAACCACAGCTAAATGGGGTACTACTTCCATGAAGTTTAACGGGTCTACTGACCGTTTAACTATTAGACAAAGTGATTTTTTTGATTTTGGAACTGGTGACTTTACTATTGAGCTTTGGGTTAATTTTAATTCTGTTTCAACAGTTCAAGCATTAGCAACAAATTATTTAAATTCAACAACTGGATGGGGATTGCAATGGCGTTCAGACACAGGCGCTTGGAATTTTGGTTATGGTGATACTGGGCTTATATCGTATACAAATACTCCAAGCACTGGTACGTGGATACATGTTGCTGTAGCCCGTTCTGGTACTTCATTAAAAATGTTTATAAATGGTACTCAAGTAGCAAGCGCAACAAATTCAACAAGCATGTCAGGAACAACAACTAATTTAACACTTGGGGTTAACCCTTTTGCGGGCGGTGTGCAATATTTTGATGGCTACATGGATGATTTTAGAATTACCAAAGGCTATGCGCGGTATACAGCCACATTTACAGCCCCAACAGCAGCCTTCCCTCTTCTATAGGTGACGTATGTTTTCTAAAAATGGTTCTATTCCTAAGACAGAGACAGATGGCACAGATGGCTGGATTGAAGTGCCTGATGCTCCTATTGCACCTGAAGGCAAAGAGGTAGTCTGGTGGTATCCACCGGGTTGGGTTATTCGTGATGTTAAGCCAGCAGGTAATTGGTCGTGGAGTCAGTCGCAAGAGCAATGGGTTGAGTACACATTGCCACAAGAAACAGAATTAACTGCGGAACCGTTGCCAGCAATAACCAGTGCTAATTTTGGTGCATTAACTAGCGCCGATTTAAACTTTTTAACTTCTCAATCTATTTGATATGGACATTAACTTAAAATTTACGATTGATGAGATTAACGAGTTGCTGACTGCATTAGGCCAGCTTCCTTACACTCATTCATTCCAGATTATTCAAGCCATTCACAACCAAGCTATCCCGCAGATACAAGCGGCTAATGCTGAGAAGGTAGAACCCGAGGTCGCAAATGGCTGAGGATACAGATACACGTTTGTCAGTGCATGAAGCTGTATGCGCTGAACGATATGAGGGCATTCAACGTAGATTTGATGAGGGCTCTAAGCGTATGCAGAAGATTGAGCATTTGATCTATGCATTGATGGTTCTTGTGTTGTTAGGCCCCGGTGTGGCTGCTGAGCTGCTAAAACGATTTATCGGATGAAGTGGATCCTCTTACAATCCTTGCGGGTGCAAAATTGGCTGCGGCTGCTGTGCGGCAATTGTGTTCTACATATCAAGAATACAAAGCACAGGGTATGGAACTGGTTGACGCTTACGGTCAAGCCAAAGATGTGGTTGCTGACATTAGTGGCCATCTGGGGAATTTTTTTAAAGCGCATGAGCAAATTGAAAAGCATGTTCACGAAGAAGAGTTAAAAGCCAAAAAGTCTCGCGACCCTGATCTATCTGTTAATCAGGAAGCTTTTAACAGGGTGATGGCAATAAAAGAAATGAATAGATTAGAAACAGAGTTACGCGAAACCCTCGTGTACTCAGCACCAAAAGAGCTCGGTGCAATATGGACGGCTTTTGAAGCTATGCGCGATAAGGTGAAAGAAGAAAGAGCAGAGGTTCAGCGTCAAGAACTACAGAAACAGAGGGTAGCTCAATGGCGACGGGCAAATATAAAAAGAAAAATCGCGGAGCAAATGACGTTAATTCTCGCGGTGTTATTCATAATATCGTGGTTCCTATGGGTAATGATTCTGATCCGAATGAGTCACACGTTTCATGGGCAGTTTTCTTCGCCGTCATCGTGGTGTGTCTTGTGCTAGTTGTTGCAATTCCTGCGCTGGCAATTATGTACGGGGACATGGCAAACGCAACTGCTCTGGCGATGGAAGAAACAAAGAAGATGCGTGAGTTACGCGCAAAGATAATGTTACAAATGCAGGGGGAACAATGACAATGCAAGATATTTTAAAAGCTGTATTGCCTATCCTTGTAGCTGCTATCGGCTGGCTTCTTGGTGAAGTTGGTTCGTTCAATACCCGCCTGACTAAGATTGAAGGTTCTATGCCAGCGTTAATCACTCCGCAGGGAACTCCTACAGACAGCCCATTAAGCGCGGAAGCTAGGCACAAATTAAAAGAAGATATTTATAAAGATTTGCATGACCTGCAAGTGCGTATCAAGTTAATGGAAGAAAGGGCTAAAAGATAATGCTGACATTACTTTCAACGCTTGTTAGTTTCTTAATGGGTGGCTTGCCCAAGATACTAGATTTATTCCAAGACCGTGCCGATAAATCGCATGAGCTAAAACTAGCTCAGATGCAGACAGAGCGCGAACTACAACTAGCCGCCGCAGGGTACGTTGCCCAACAACAGATTGAAGCCATCAAGTTAGATGAGATACGGACGCAAACCGCGTCGGACGAGAAAATATCTCTTATAGACGCACAGCAAGCAGAGATGAGTGCTATCTATGCCCACGATACAAGCCTAAATGAAGGTACAAGCCAGTGGATGAAAGATTTCCGCGCATCAGTTAGACCTGTAATTACTTACGGGTTCTTTTTCTTACTAGTGGGTATTGATAGTGTGCTGGCATACAAAGGTTTAACTAGCGGTGTGGAATTTAATGCGTTGGCTGACCAGCTTTGGGATAACGAAACTCAGGCGCTGTTTGCCAGCATCATAGCGTTTCACTTCGGCGGTCGGGCGTTTGGCAAATGAAAACTTTTTCTATTCGCCCCGAGTTGATGTTTGTTGGTCAGGTACACGGTAAAAAAGTATCGTTACCGCCACAAATTAAAGCAGCAACCGAAAAGTATGGTGCGTGGTACGAAGGTGACGGCGGCGACAAGATACCGGGCGTTTTATACAAAGGATCATGGGATGATGCTGCCGCAAAAAATATAAAAGGTTACCCCAAACATTTTTTGTTTGTGCTTTTTGCTAACACAGCAACAAATGAACAAAAAAAAATTTTGGTTGGTGAGGGCGCTATTTTTAACCGTATATTAAATACCCAAAGCAAATTTGGCTATTTTAAAAACAAACGGTTTGACGCAGATACGTTGACAAGTTTTTTAGAAGAGATGGGTGCTGATTATTTAAAGTTAAGTCGTGCTCAAGCAACTAAAGAAAATGTAACTAAGTTTATTGATAAAGGCGAACGTGCTATGTGGGAATCTGGTAATACTCCCGCAAAGAAGATGGCAGACAAAGCAAATAATTACCGCGACATGTGGCTTTTATCCCAGCCCAAAGGCGTTTATTTTGTTGGCTCAGACCACATAAAAGATTTGGAAAATTTGTATAAAAACAAAGGTACTAAATTGATATGATTAGCCCAAAAGCTATCAAAATGATTGCCCATCACGAGGGCATCAGATTAAAGCCATACCGATGCCCTGCTAGGTTGTGGACTGTTTGCGTTGGCCATGTAATTGAACCGAGTCATGCAAGGGTGCCGTTTGAAGAGCGCAACAATCTGGTAATTCCAGAAGGTTGGAACAGAACATTTACGATGGAAGAGTCGGATGCCATACTTGCTAAAGACCTTGAGCGGTTTGAGCGCGGAGTTCTTAAATATTGTCCTAGTGCTGGCTCTAGGCAAGGCTGGATGGACGCTCTGGTCAGTTTTTCCTTTAATGTAGGCTTAGGTACTCTGCAACGTTCTACGCTTCGCCAAAGGCACAATAGAGGCGATTACAAGGGCGCTGCAGAAGAGTTTATGAAGTACACAAAAGCTGGCGGCAAAGTCCTTAGAGGTCTTGAGAATAGACGCAAGGATGAACGCGCTCTTTATCTACTTTGATATTCACAAAAATGCAATAGGAGCTTAAAATGATGCATGGCTCTTTGAAAGGTAAACGGTAATGGCAGCTTCAATGACATACACGTCTTTGGCAGATGATATAGCCAGCTACTTGGAGCGCTCCGATTCCCAGACGCTTGCCAAAATTCCTACCTTTATTATGTTAGCTGAGCAAGTGATTGCCAGCGAAATCAAATTCCTTGGAAACTTGACTGTAAATAACAGCACTATGGTTATTGGTGAAGCCATAATTGCAAAACCAGCTCGTTGGCACAAGACAGTCTCAATGAATGTGGTGGTTTCTGGCGAAAGACAACCTGTTTTCTTACGCAAATATGAGTATCTGCGTGAATATTGGCCTGATGCAACCGCTACTGGTACTCCTGCCTATTACGCAGACTATGACTACACACATTGGCTAGTAGCGCCGACGCCTGTGGCTGCTTATACCTTTGAAATCCTGTATTACCAGCGCTTACAGCCTCTGGACGACACGAATCAAACCAACTGGTTTACTGAGTACGCACCTCAAGCGCTGCTGTACGGCGCTTTGCTACAGGCTATGCCGTTCTTAAAGAACGATGAGCGCATACCTATGTGGCAGGCGCAGTATCAGCAAATTATTCAGACACTTAAAACTGAGGATGTCCAGCGTATGGGTGATCGTCAGGCTGTTGCGATGGATAGCTAATTATGACTTCTTACGTTTCCCCTTTTACTGGCGACGTTGTACAGCCAACAGACGTTAGTTTTCGGGCAATTAGCCTGACTGCAGATACGACTCTGTCTTGGCCTATTAACGGTAACGCATCAGGCGACTACGTTGCACGTATTATGCAAGTAACGCCGTCAACAGCTGGGTTGTCGCTGACCATGCCGCCAGCTAACCAAGTTTCCGTTGGTGAGGATTCCCTAATACGTAACATGACGGGAACGGCTTTTACCGTCAAAGACAATGCTGGAGGCACAATTGTCACAGTTGCAGCCAATAAAGCGCAGTACGTTTACATCACTACAAACAGTACCGCAGCTGGTACTTGGGGTGTCATTGACTTTGGTGCTGGCACCAGTTCTGCTGACTCTGCTACTCTTGCTGGGCTTGGTTTGGTTGCTGTTTCAACAACACTAAATCAAAGCCATCCTGCAACTACTTTTTCTACTGGCTATGCATTTGTTGCCGCTGACCGAGCTCAAACCAAAGTTTGGGTAAGTGGTACGGGAACAGTCAACTTACCTGCTGTAGCTGATGTTGGCGACAATTACTTTTTCTTGCTGAAAAATAATGGCACAGGTTCTTTGACTGTTGACTGTTATGGCTCACAGACTATTGACTTGGGTCTGACAAAAATCTTTGCCCCAGACGAGTCGGCTTTTATTGTTTGTACAGGATCAGAGTGGTTAACTGTTGGCTATGGCCAAAGCTCAAACTTTGCGTTTAGCTCGTTAGTTAAAGCAGTCACTACTGGCAGCTACAACATTACTCCTAGTGAAGCTGCAAATACGATTCAAGAATACGTAGGAACCTTGACTGGCAACGTCATTGCTTACTACCCGCCTGCGGTTAACTTCTACGTCATTAGTAATCAAACAGTAGACAACGGTTTTACGTTGACAGTTTCAACGGGTGTTAGTGGTGGTTTTAATGCGGTTATTCCAGTTGGCGCTCAGGTTACGTTGATTTGCGACGGCACAAACTTTTTAAATGCAAATACAGTTCAGGTTGGAGCTACTAACCTTAGTATTGTTAGTGGTACAGCGACCCTACCGGGTATGAACTTTGCGGCAGAGACAAATACAGGTATTTACCGCCCCGGCACTGGTCAACTGAACATGTCTATATTGGGGACACAACGTCTTAATTTAACGGCTACTGGGTTAACAATAACTGGCACCGTAAATGGCACAACTGGCACGTTTACTACGGGTATTGCTGGGGGCGTGTTTACATGACCAAAAAGGTATTTGCCCTTGATACGCAACCCGGCATTCAGCGGGACGGCACAATTTTTGATATGAGTTTTTATGTGGATGGCCGCTGGGTAAGGTTCCAGCGTGGTCGCCCACGTAAAATTGGTGGCTACCGTCAAATTACAGACCGTCTAGCAGGCCCGTCGCGTGGCTTATACCTAAACCCACAACCTAACTTCAACTACGTCTACAACGGCTATTCTGCAGGCTTACAAGTCCTTCCAATTACAAACAACGGAACGGGCTCTGGAGTGTCTGATTTTACGTTGTCAAACTTCACAGTAAGCGTTAACAACCTTTGGCAGTTTGATTCTTTTTTCGACACAACAGGCGCTGGTACTGAGCAATTGGTAACCCACCCCGGTCAAAACTTGTCAGACATTGCTAATACGACCAATACTCCGGTATTAATTGGCAATATTACTGGCACTACAATGCAGAAGATTGGCATCTTTACTGCTACCGGAACAACGGTAAATGCAAGCACTCAAGTTACTCTTTCTGCTGTTAATACAAAAGTAGCAATTGGGCAAACGGTTACTGGCACAGGTATTCCGTCAAGCACAACGGTAACTAATTATTTTTCTAGTTCATACGGGTCTATAGGAACTGTATTAATTAACAATGTAGGCTCGGCGTATACAAACGGAACATTTACTGGCGTTGCAATTGTTAGCGGTAGTGGGTCTGGTGGCTTGGCTACAGTAGTAGTGGCTTCTGGTTCTATTAGCTCTGTGACGGTTACAGCTATTGGCTCTAATTACGTTGCTGGAGACAGTTTTACTCTACCAAGCTTAGCAGGCGGCACAGGGTTTTCAGGGACAATTTCTACCTTGGCGGTTGTAACTTCTACCGTACAGACTGTAGTTTTAAGCGCAGCGGCAACAGCCAGCGGAACCGTAACTCTAACTTTTGACAATAATATTTCTGTATCTGGCGGTGTAGTAGTTCTTCACCCATATGTATTTGTTTATGGGAATAACGGTTTAATTAAGAACTGCGCTGCTGGTGATCCTACGGACTGGAACGGTGCCACAGCTAATGAGACTAACGTAGCCAGCTCAAAGGTTGTACAAGCCTTGCCAGTGCGTGGTGGCTCTAACTCGCCTTCTGGTATGTTTTGGTCATTAGATTCGTTGATCCGTGTGTCCTATGCGCCGACAAACATAACTAGCGGTGGTGTGACTACTACTTTGTACTGGCGGTACGATATTATTTCTAGCCAGTCTTCAATATTGTCCAGCCAGTCAGTTATTGAATATGACGGTATTTATTACTGGTGTGGCGTTGACCGCTTCCTAATGTACAACGGCGTGGTCAAAGAAATACCTAACAACATGAATCAGAACTACTTTTATGACAACCTGAACTATGCTCAGCGTCAAAAAGTGTATGTAAACAAGGTTCCCCGTTTTGGTGAAATCTGGTGGTTCTATCCCCGCGGCGACTCTACAGAGTGCAATGACGCGATTATCTATAACATTCGTGAAAATACTTGGTATGACGCTGGACAGGCTTTAGGTTCTTACAGGTCGTCTGGATACTTCTCTCAGGTTTTCCACTACCCATTAAATGTTGGGTATGAATTGCAGGCAGAAGGTGGCGTTAACGCTTTTACGATTGATAACGCTGGCTCTGGCTATACAAACGGCACTTACACCAATATTGCGTTAACTGGCGGCTCAGGTACTGGTGCCTTTGCCACAATAGTCGTTGCTGGTGGTGTAGTTACAACCGTAACCATTACGGCGCATGGGATTGACTACGCAGTCAACAATACTTTATCTGCCACATTACCTCCCGCTGGTAGTGGGTTTGTTTTGCTTGTGAATACAGTAATGAACTTTGTGTCTTTGTGGCAACATGAAATTGGCACTGATTCAATTCAGAATGCAAGTGTGAATGCGATAGAGAGCTACTTCCAGACTAATGACCTTAGCTGGGTAGGCGGTGGCCCATCACAGCCTAACCAAGTTGGAGATAACCGCTGGACGCATTTAGAGCGTGCTGAGCCTGATTTTATTCAGTCTGGTGATATGGAGATGTACGTTACTGGACGCCCCTTTGCACAAGGGGAAGATGTGACTACAGGGCCTTATGTATTCTCTCCAACTACTGGCAAGATTGACTTGCGTGAACAACGCAGAGAATTACGTTTGACGTTCAGATCTAACGTGGCAGGTGGTGATTACCAGCTCGGTCGTTTGATTTTAAACGCCGATATGGGCGACGTAAGGCCATACTCAAATGGCTAATGTATCGCTTATTTATGATCCAACTGGCCATACGTTTGAGAGCTGGGCTGCTTTAATGTGTGAGCTGTACGCTGCTCAACAGTTAGAGATACCTAACTCACAGACTGATTGGCATAAGTGGGGCGAGGGGCTTAAAGCTATTGATGTATTCACTAACGAAGCTATACCGGGAACCATGCCATATAACAACTGGATGGACTGGGCTTATGCTGTTGTTGGTGCTGTTCAGCCGAGGGATTAATCGTGGCAGTTGCTGGCTTACCAAAACTTGATGATATTAAAAATGCCGTCACTAAGGCAAAGTCTGCTTTGGCTAAGTACAACTCGGCTAAAGGTAGTCTTAAGTCTCTTGAAGATGGAATCAATAATTTAAAATCAATTCTTAACGATGAGTCTAATAAATTAAAAAATATTCGTAATGATTATGAAAACAAAACTTACCTAAACGTAGATTCTTACAATACCGTAAAAGATACATACAATAAGTCTTTGGAAAATTACAAAAACCTTAAAGACATTTTAGACAATAGAAAATATTTAGAAGACAGCTCAGAGTACAAATCTGCGCGTGATAAATATAACTCTGCTTATTCATTTTTAAATTCAAATAAATGGTTTGAAGAGAGTGACGCATATAAAGCAACTTTAGATAAGTCAGGTAAAGCTAACGATGCCTATAACAAGGCAGTCCATGACTATGACAATGTTAATTATTTAAAACAAAATTCTGGGTATCAAGACCTACTTAACAATTTGCGTGGTTCTCAAGAAATATACAACAAAGCAAAAGAAAAAGCAGAGAACGAAAATTATCTCAGAGACAACTCTGATTACGATAATAAACGTAACACGTTTAACGAAGCTCAAAACAAACTTAATGACCTTGATAACTGGAAAAATTCTGGTCGTCACTTAAATGATAATGGCGGTTATCAAGACGCACTACGTGAAATTGAAAACAAACGCAATGGCCTTCGTGAAGCAGAAAACAGAATAGATAATGCAGAAATCCGTTCTGGCTCTTCATGGGATTCTTTAGTTAATAAAAAAATTGAAGCAGAACGAGCTTTTGAGACTGCTCAAAGCAATGCAAATAAAAAACGCGAAGAGGTTGAGCGTGACGCAAATAATAAAATTCAAAGCCAAGCGCAATCTCGTGATAATGCGGAAAGAGAACTTAATCGAGTAAAACAAGAATCTGAACAAAAAGCTAACACTGCTCGTGAAAATGCTGAAAAAAATTACAACACGCTTAGAGAAAAAGAAGAAAACACCCGTAACCAATATCATGACAACGCACAAAGGTTAGTAGACACCACAAGAGAAACTCGTGATTCAATTCAGTCTGAAGCAGACAAAGCAAAAGACGTAGCCAAATCAGTAGCCCAAGCTAATGTTGAATCAGCTGAAAGGGCAATGGGAACCATTGAGAATAAACTTGGTGACGCTTTCTATCCCAAAGTTATTGCTGCTAGAGATGTTTCTGATGTTAATGGCTCCAAGCTTAGTGGGATTGCTGACACATTATCTTCTGCCGCATATAAAAATGTAGAAGCTCAAGACAATGTAGTTGCTCAAAAAAGTGGTTTAGTACAAACAGCTGAAAATAAATATAATGAAAATTTACAGGGAATAGAGCCTGATCTTCAAACGTACAACGCTTACGCAAATGATGTTGTTGGATATGCTAAACAGTTTAGAGAAAACCTTGCTGACATTTCAAGCGCTTCAGACGTTACTGCTGCAAAATCTTTGTTTGGTGAATTTAACAAACTGATTGATGCTGGTGACTTTACGGATGACGTAAAAAGCAAAATAACTCCGCACTTTGATGGTATTGAATTTAAAGGTACTCAAGTATCTACACCAGAAACACCAGCATCAGCAAAAGCAAGACAGTTGGCACTCCAAGGTGGTGACGCTAGTTTATTTTCTAATATTGACCCAACAACAGGACTGCCTCTTCTTAACAGAGATAAGTTTGATTCGATAGTTGCTAGATATGGCAATAACGTAAAAGGCAATGGGAAAGCTAGGGCAGCGTTTGCTCAAGAAGGCTGGAACATGATGTCAGACAGCGCTCTTCTTTTACAAGGCCCAGCCATACTTGGTTTGAGTACAGGCTCGTACCACGATGGAACTGGTGGAATCGGCTCAACAACGACAGGAATAGTAAATTCAAAAGGACTAAAAGCAACAGACAATGATTATTTAACAGCAGCAAAACAAATAGGACTCGATGGTGATAGCTATACCATGCCAATAAAATTTGTTCCTGCTGGATATGCTTATGGCCAAGTTGAAAAACCAACGTCAGCAAATTCTGCAGAATATACAAACCCGCGCACTGGTGAGACTTACCTAGCAAGAATAAACCCAAAAACAAAAGAATTTGAACAAGCATTAGATACAAAAGCTCTGTATGCAGACATTTCAGAAAAGACAAAAGACCTTTACTACGTAGCTAATGCTATTGAAAATGTAGGTGCTAACAAAGCCACCCCCCATGCTGGTATTTTATATAAGGCAAACGAAAGTGGTGTGCTTACTCCTGTTCTTAATGAGAAGAATGAGCCAATAGTAAATTATTACGAAGGGGAGCGAGTACACCACGCAGGTGCGTCAGGGCAGTTGGCTGAGCTTATGCCGTTAATTCAAATGGCGGCGATGGTTTTTGCCCCCCAATTAGGTGGGATGTTAAACAGCGCCATTGGAGGTATTCAAGTAAGCGCTGCGGTTGCTCCTACGGCATTCACAATGGGAGTGCCTGCAGTAACGCTTGCTCAGACTATTGGCGCTACTGGTGTAAGTATGCTTTCTGGCGCAATACAAAATATGGTTACGTCAGGGCTTACTGGCGGTGATATAGGTCAGGCGGCATTAACTGGTGCGGTTGGCCCAGCACTTGCAGGAAACTCTACGCAGCTTCTTAATAGGGTTGGTATTGATCAAAGCAAAGTAGAAGCAATTGCTCGTGCAACCAACACAAGCTCACAGCAAGTTACTAACATGTTGGCTAACGCCGTTACTGTTGGCGTTACTGGTACTGTGCTTGGCGACCCTAACGCTTTAGAAAATGCAGCTACTAGCTTAGCTGGTCAGTATGTTGGCACTCAGGCTCAAAATTTAGTCTATGACGCTGTAAAAGGTGCTGACCCTAAAGTTATAGCTGCAACAGTCAACGCTGCAGGCAACGTATCAAACATCGCTACTCAGACCCTTATTAATGGTGGTGATGTTGCTGAGGCGCTTAAAAATGCTGCACCGGCTATTATTACTGGTGCTGCAAAAGCTGGTGAGGCTGCAGGAAAAGTAGATGGCCCCGGAACCGCTACTATTGTAGAGCGGTCAAGATACCCAGAACCAACACCAGATAAATCAGATTTAATTACTTTGCGCTCACCAGAATTATCTAGCGACACTCCAACTGAAATTAAAGACATGATTTACTCAGCATACGCTGACCCATCAGTAAAAATTGATGTTGCTCAAGCTATGCCTGTAACTGCAGAAAACATTCAGCAGTTAACAAGAGCGGCTCAAGAAAAAGTAGCTCAAAGCATGTTACAAGCTGCTGCTAATGACCCTTTGTATGCAAGAAGCGTTACTACTGAATCAAGCATACAAGCATTGAGGCAGGCTGGTATGTATACGTTAGCAGATGGATTAGTTGGTATAGCTTCAATGGTTACACCGGGCAATATTGGTCAAAATACAAACGAAGACCAAATAATGGCTGAAAAAATGAAGCAATTTTTAAGTCCAATTGCTGATGGTACTTACGACTATACAAAAAAATTATCTCCTGTTGAAGTTGTTGCGAAATATAACGTACCTGAACTTTTTACAAAAATTCTTCCCGGTGAATCTATTAGCAAAGATGGCCAGTTAATATTACAAGATGGAAAAGGTTCTGGTTTATATGTTGATAAATCAGGCACGCTGTACGACCAATATGGAAACCCTGCGGTGCAAAACTTTGTGCCACCAAATGTTACGCCTTTAGTTGCTCCAGAATATCCATCAACTGTGCCAACAATTTTGCCAAATACAACAACAGCGCCTGTAAAAAATCCAGCAGTACCTCCTTCTTTTGTGCCTTATGTACTGCCTACTACTATACCAACAACAACACCTGCTACAACACCAACAACAACGCCTACTACAACGCCAGCGACTACACCTACTACTACGCCTACAACAATGCCTGAAACGGTGCCAACAACAGCGCCTACAACAACACCGGGAACTGAGACAGCACCTAAAACAGAGACAGTACCTAAAACTGAGACAACTCCAGCAACACAAACAGTACCTAAAACTGAAACAACGGCTGCAACACAACCAGCCCCTGTTACAAAACCAATAACCGATTTAATTCCTATTACGCCGCCTGTTAATGCAATCCCTAGTACACCGGTAACTACTACTCCTGTTACTACGCCTACTACCGTAACTCCGAATGTTCCACCTGTTACGCCGCCAGTAACACCCCCAGTCACTACTACTACTGACAACAAATCAGATATAACAGGCGTTTTAGCAGCATTGGCGGGGGCTTTTGGTAGTGGTAAAGTGTCAACAGGTGGATTAAGTCAAGTCCCCGCAGGCTATACAGCAGTAACCACACCGTTGGCAAAACGTCCAATTGGTGATTTATACCCAGTTTCGTTTACGATGATGACACCAGAAGAAATAGCTGCTCGTTCTAGTACCAAAATAGCTAGGCGTGGTGGTTTAGTTTCTATACGGCAATAAGGAAAAATTATGGCAGATCCAACCCCAACAGCAGCCCCAGCAGTAACTTCAAGCACAGACTGGCTTGGCTCGTTAACGGGTCTTATGGGCAGCAATACGGCTAAAGGAGCTGCTCTTGGCGCTCTGATGAGCAAATTGCTGACGTCTATTGAACCGCCCGGCGGTGTTAATCAGGGCGTAGATATGACCAAGGTTGGGAATATTGCGCCTAGAACGACGCAAATTCCTACTGGGCGTTATGTTCCTTATGCTGAATATGGTGCTAGGGATACACAGCCAAACATCACGCCAGAACTAGCAAGGGCGTTAGGCATTCCTATGGGGATGGGTCAGCAAGGCGCATTGTCTCAATATACTGCACGTCCTCAAATGGCGATGAATGCCCAACCTCAGTCAATCACATCTGCAGGCACTGGGAGAAATACCCAATTTAACCCAACGATTACGCCTCGTGGTGAGAATACGATTGACCCAATGACGGGCGCTCTTTTAGGTGCTGCGTTGGGCTACATCATGCCTGAGAGTAAAGACTATGCATCTTCTAATGCTACTAATAATGCAATTCAAGGGTTAACCAATTTAGGATCTAGTGCTGGTAGTGGCATAAGTAGTTTCTTGAAAGCAATCCCCGGAGTCTCTTCTTTTACTAATTGGCTTGGTGGAAGCAACCCAAGCTCATATACTAATTTAGGGTCTACAAACACTCAATCTACTAATGCCGCAGCTAATCAAAACACATCAAACAACATTACTTATCCTAGCGTATGGACGCTCAAAGACGGCGGCATGGCTACGCCTTTAATGGCTGACGGTGGTGAGGCTCAAGCCCCTAGCTATTACACGTTTGGTCAGGTGGTTAACCCACAGGACATTCTTAATCAGATGGCACAAGGCGGCGAAGCTAAGCAGGGTGGCTTGCACGTTCCTGTTGTAGAGGGTCGTCATGACTACCGTAATGGATCTCGTGTTACAGGTGAAGGCGATGGTCAGTCTGACGATATACCTGCAATGCTTGCAGATGGTGAGTACGTGTTTGATGCTGATACTGTTGCTCAGTTGGGTAACGGGTCAACTAAGGCAGGTTCCGACCTACTAGACAAGTTTCGTGAAGAAATCCGAGCCCATAAGCGCTCGGCTCCTGTTAACAAAATACCTCCACCAGCTAAGTCACCCTTGGCATATATGAAGGCAGCTCAATCGAGGAGCAACAAAAATGGCTGATATTTTCCAAGGTGATGTACTACCGTCAATTACTAGTACCGCCCAAGCTCAGACGACAGCGCCTGAGTTCTATACTAATTACCTTCAGGACATAGCTAACTTAGGTCAGGCAGGCGTTCAGATGGGTGGTGTTGCTGGGTTCTCACCTCTGCAACAACAGGCTATGTCAATGGCTCCACAGACTGCTTTTTCTGGTCTTGGTACTATGGGCGCAGGCGCTGACTTGGCTGCTCAGTCTGGCACTACAGGCGCTAATCAGATTGTAGGCAACTACATGAACCCGTACACCCAAAATGTGGTGGACGAGATGGGCCGTTTGCAGGGTCGGCAGATTAATGAAAACCTTCTGCCTGCAATGCAAGGCGCAGCGGGTGGCATGGGCTCTTTTGGATCACAGCGTCAGTTCAATGCTACTGGCAACATGCTGAGAGACATGCAATCTAATTTAATGGGTCAGCAGTACAGCGCTTTAAATACTGGCTACGGTAACGCTATGACGGCTGCCCAAGCTGACCTTAACCGTCAAATGCAGGCAGGTCAGGTTTTAGGTGGCTTGGGCTCACAGCAGCAACAAGCGGCAACTTCTGGTATGAAAAATTTGTATGACTTAGGCAGCCAAGAGCAGGCTTTAGGTCAAAAGCAACTCGACTACCCAATGACTGCAGCTCAGAACTACTCTAAGTTGATGCAAGGGTTGAATATTCCTACAGGTGAAATTAAGCAGACTGTTGGTTCTACAGGATATACAAACAGCCCGTTATCGCAGATTACTGGGTTGCTGGCTGCTTTAGGTTCATTTGCAAGCCCCGGCTCTACGACTACATTGAGCCCATCTGCGGTTACTAAACAAGCTGAGGGTGGTGCTATTCGTTCTGAGGCTCCTTCAGCTACTTCAAACATTCCTGCTGGTGCTTCTTACCATGATGGTCAGGGTAATTTTTATGATGCAAGCGGCAACTTGGTGAGGTAATTATGGCAAATTTAGGCCCACTTTCACAAGCAACAGCTGAAGGTGCAACTGTGCCACCAGAAATGGAGGCGCAACAAAAAACACAATCCGAAGACGTTTTTGCGTCAATGTTAAAAGATTCAAAAGATAGGGCTCTTGCTGGTCAACGAGCTCTTGATTCACGTCGTGACCAACTTTTGCAATTGTCTCAAAAGCGCATGTTTGACCCTACGTTAATGAGATTTGCTGGTGGAATGCTTGCGCCTACAAAGACAGGATCTTTTGGTGAGTCTTTAGGTTATGGAACTACAGCTGCGGCTGAAGAGCAAGAAAAGGAATTTACACGTCAACAGGCTTTAGGCAAGTTGCAGTATGAGATGGAGCTTGAATCAATTAAAAACAGGAAGGCTGCTGCAATTCCTGAGATGTTGATGAGGCTTCAGCAGGGCAATGCTCCTATGGCTGCTAAAGCTACGCCAGTTGCTGCCCCTGTAGCAGCCCCTGTAGCTGGTGAGGCACAACCTGCAGCCCAACCTGCAGCTCAGCCAGTTGCACAGCCCGTAGCAAGACCTACCAGAGCTCGTGGTGAAGGTGGATTACTGCCTAATATTTCTGACGCCCAGTTGGCTATTATGTCGATGGATCCAGATTTAAAGCCAGTAGCTGATGCAGAAATGAAGCTTCGTGAAGAGCGCCGTAAGAGCCGAGAAGAATTTATTATTGCTGGTGAAAAACGATTCTTGTATCCAGACGAAGTGCAGGAAATGCAAACTTTGGCTAGTTCTGGAAACATTGAAGGGTTAAAGGATTTTTATAGACGGATCAATGTTCCCTTTAACTTCATTGAAGATAAGACAGTACCCGGCGGTATGCGTTTAGCTACAGCCACAGAACTTGAAGGATTAAAAGCCAAGGCTACAGAAGCTGAAAAAGCTAAGTACGGTGAGCAAAAAGAATACACAGTTTCGTATGGCGGTAATTCACGCAAGCTCCCCTTTACGCCTGCTCAATACCTTGAGTACATGGAGGCTGATAGTAAGGGTCAGGGCGACGATTACATTAACAGACTATTTAAGATTAAAGGAACAGGCACTACAGCTGCAGGTACTACTACTGAAAGCACATTACCTAAATCTAAGTCACAGGAATCTCTTGAACAAGCAACTGAGACAAAGCGTGGTGAAAAGCGTGTTGAAGCTTCTGAGGCTACCCGTGAAGCATTGTTTGATTCGTCTCGTGCATCTCGTCAGCTTATCCAAAACTCTGAACAAATTATTCAGTTGGCTACAGATCCAAAGACTAAAGAAATTTTTGGATTCTTTGCTAAGCCCGGCATTTTAAATGCTTTAGGAACAGTAATTTCTGAGGGAGCTAGAGTAGGCAATTATTCGATTAGTGTTCCGTCTGTTGAGAAAGCTCTTAGGAACGCTGGCGCTACCGACGATGAAATTAAAGCGTCATTGGTTGCGGCTCGAATCTTTGCTCAGAATGAGCTTGGTTTCCGTAAGATGTTCTTGTCTGGCCAAGGCTCTGTGTCGAACATGGAGGGTGCTGTTATCCCAAGATTCTCTGGTGACTTGTCTGACAGCCCCGGTGCTGCTCAAGCTAAGGCTGAGATGACTAAGGCTCGTGCAGAGTTAGATGCAGCTGCAGCTCGTATGCTTCGTGAGTGGGAGCGTCGTCCTGAAAATGCGAAGAAGAACTTCTCAGATTATGAAGATTCAAAAGAGTACAACCGCTTGTTAGACGGTTATGACGCCAAGCTTAAAAAGATTATGGCAGTCCATTTCCCCGGTGAGAAATTTAACACCCCTGCTAATCGTCCAGCGGGTGTTGCGCCTAGTAGATCCTCTTCGTCTGGTAATGTTTCTTTAGATCAGAATCAACCACCCGGCGTAGACATGAATGTTGTTAATAAGTTTAAGAAAAAGATGGGGAGTCAATAATGGGCGCTGAAGCTATTTTAGATGACCCTGATTACATAAACGCAAACCTTGAGACTAAGCGCGTTATTTTTTCTAGGTTTGTAGCTAAAACACCTGAGTTTGCTAATGCTAACGCAGAGACTCAACACGCCATCATTGAAGCAGCTGGTTTAGCTGAGCCTGAAGCGCCTGCTGACTCATCATTCTCTGACGTGTCTCCAGCAGCCCCTGCTACGCCTTCAAAGCCTACTGCTGCTGAACCTAGCATGATCCGTGACATACAAGCCTTGTCACCTACTCAGCAAGCTGGCATAGCTACTGGAGCTACGATTGGTATGGAGGCAGGTCGTAGAGAAGTTAACGCTGCTAAAGCTCCCCAAGTTGTAGATTCCCGCGCACCCGGTCAGAAATGGATGTCAAAGACAGGTTACGGCAAGGGTGAGGGCTATACTGTTCAAGAGGTAGCTGAGGCTTATGAGCGTGCTAAGAATAAGGGCAAGATCAGTAGCAAGATTTCCCCCGGTAGACAGTTAGGCATCGAGGGCTGGGCTGAACAGAAGAAGCTGGCAGAAGAGTTGGCATCTAAGAATAAGTTAGCTGAAGGCGCTAAAACTGCCACAAGGATGCTAGGCAAGGTTCCTCTAGGTAGCACGTTAATGGGTGCTGGGGCTGGTTTAGAGGGCGCACAAGCCTACGAAGCATACCAAAAGGGAGATTACCCCTTGGCGGCTATTTACGGCGTTGGAGCGCTTGGTTCTGCGGCTTCTTTAATCCCCCATCCTGCCACTAGGTTAGGTGGTGGGGCGTTGTCTTTACTGTCTGTCCCCGCGGCTGAGATGTATAAACGATTTAAGAAATAACGGTGCCACTGGACTCCCCGAACGTGCTTGACGTTCCCAGTGGATTGCCCCCTAGTTGGCGCTAGGGGGTTTTTTTTCATCCTCTGCGTTCACGTATTACACGAGCAATCTCAGGGTTTAGGGCGTCTACAATCTTTAGAATCTCTTCCCGTTCAGCTTTAGCTATTGCAGCTCCTGCCACAAGAATTAGCTTCTCAGAGTATTCAATCAACTCTATTTCGTCAGGGTAGATGCCATCTTTAAGCTGGTTATTACACTGGAAGTAGACTTGTTTGATTAAATCTTCATCAACGTATTTTTGTGCGTCTTCACGTAGTTCTTTACTCATTGTTTTCCCTCGCCTTCATCATCGCGTCTGCAACCTTATAGGCTGCTTTTGTAATTTCGTTTATTTCACCAAGAGTCATTTCTAAAGGATTATAAAAAGATGCAGCCATTACTTTAGCTGCAAAGTAATCACGCAAGTCCATGCCTTCGCTACGGTGGTTTGGGAATGCTTTTATATTATTCATGGTTGTTTTTAAGCTGCCAGTAGTTAAGTAAATTCTGGAACATCTTCCAGCCCTTCTGAATGTCTTCCTCAGCCCATTCGTGGACATGAGCCAAGTCTGGGTTATTCCGAGACACAAAGACGTTTGCACACTTAGCACTAGGTAGCCCTAGACCTGCTCGGTAAGCGGCGAGCTGTAGCATGTGCTCGTCGTATGCCAAAGGCTTAGACAGGTCTTTAAAGTCCTTAGTCTTGATGTCTATGACTATTCCATCGCCGTCAGCTTTAAACATGTCGCATTTCCCACCAAACCCTAGCTCATGAGAGAAAGACTTCTCACAGACCCAGCTACGAGCCCCGTAGAAGGCTTCTATGGCCTTTTTGCAGCTATCGACATGGTGTGGGTACTTAGAAGCTGTACGACCCTCGTAGAAGCCCTGTATGGCTGCGTGGATCTCTGTGCCTAGATCGGCTGCATCCCTGCCCTGCTGCTTAGAATCTGACAGGACGCGCTTTAGCCAGACTGACTCAAGCTCATCTTCACCCCTTGGTAGAGTCAAAGCGGCAAGAATTGCCTGCTCTTGCAACCACACCGTAAGAGCTGGCTTGGCTGCTACGTTAATGATCCCACTGACTGATGGGACTAGGTTTAGTTCTCTGGCATCCCGCAAGGTAGTGTTTCTCAGTTTGCCTGTGCTCTTGCCCATGATTGTGTACATCGGATCCCCTTCACGGGTATACCAATGACCAGACTCTGCGGCGTGTTCTTTCGCAATCATAAAATCCTCTTAAATTTATGTACTGGAATAAAAACCATTGGCTCTTGGTCTTGTGAATCTTCTCTGTCGTACCTGCCGCCAAACCCATAAGTAACTTCTGAGCTGCCTGCCTTATAAAAAAACACTCCGTCATCCCATTTAATAATCAAGACAAACGGTATTTTCATTTCTGCAGCCATCTCTTTACCCTTCATCCATTTCTGTAATGACAGCATAAGAGTTGGGTATTGATTACTAGGATTAAGCCTGCGTTTAATTTCAGCAACATACTTTGGCTTGCCCTTTTCCATAATTAGCCAGTCAACGTGATAGGCAATTTTTAGTTTATAAAATACGTAGCCATTTTTGGCTGACAGAAGACCCGCCACTTCTTTTTCGTTGGCTAGGTCTTTGTTGTTTTCATACATAGGACGAGACATTATTTTTTATTTCGATCTTGAATCTTGCGCTCAATTTCGTCATACGCCTCATCTGATCTAACCTTAGAGTTGACGGCATCGTCCTGACGTATCTGATCAACCACTAGCTTATTCATATCACCCAGTGGGTACTTCAAAAGGACATAGGCAACGTACTTATCACCCTCTTGGAATATCTGTGTCTTCTCTTCTTGAACGCCATTCATACGCATTTTGAGTGCTTCTTGGACAGTGGCTATAGATACGTTGTTAGATACCTGAGCCCCACTAGTAGGGCCGTTCTCTTCCATAAACAACTTCATAATGGAATTGACTTCACCTTGGATGGTGATAGCTAACTGAGATTTAGCAAGCATGGTGGCTTTAGTAACAGCCATTTGGACATCACGGGACTTAGCTGCAGCCTTCTCATACAGGGCATCAGCATCTTTGGGGGGCTTTAGATACCAATCAGGTATCTGGTCTATCTGTTTGGCGACTTCTTTTTTTATGTCTTCTTTAGCACTTTGAGCTTCAGTCTTAAACACACTACAACCAACTAAAGTAATAAGGCAAATCCACGCTAATAATTTTTTCATGGTAATTCTCTCTATTGAAGTTTATGGCTCTTGTCTTTAGCCCACACTAGGTAAGGCATTCTGACGACTCTTCTTTCGCTTTTCGGGATCTCTTGAATTCTCTGGTTAAACTCTGCTAAAGAGAATGTCTTCCTAAATGAGATTGGCCGTTTTGTTGCAACTGCAATCATTACTTCGCCTGCTATGTTCCCGTTAACTTTAGTCTTTGGAAAAGTCGCCCAAAGAACTAATGGAAGATCAGGAAGCTCTACCTTGCTAGTAATTACTTCTTCAAACTGATACAGAAACTGCACTTGCTCATGACGCTCAAGATACGGTGAAAAGTAAAACAGGTTTAAAAACATTGGCTGGGTTGGATTGACTATTACTTTGAATAGTTCACCTTCCCGTAACTGAGTTTTAGATACCCGTATTTCTGGGTCAAACCCAATGTCAGACTTCCCACTGTCTTTAGTAAGAGCTACCTCTACAGCAACTTTACAAGACCGTATGCTTGATCCTGATACCTCTGTACTCAACTTTCGCATGCCAGTCACCATGCCCTCTGTGTATGACGTAGACGAGATAAGCATTTGGCATACTTCCTCGCTTGCTTCGTTACACAGCTGGTATTGAGACGTTGATACAGCTTCGCCTGCTACTTGTCTTACTACGCTAAAGATCGCTTTATTCTCTGCAGCCATACACGCAGCACGCTCTGACACGTCAGGGCCAAATGATTCTATTGCCTCCCCTCGATGCCACTCTGGTTGTGATGATGATGTAATCAGGCTAAACAGAAGTGACAGTATTTGTTTTTCCATTTTCGCTAATGAGTTCTTTAATATCCGCTATAGTCATTCCAGTCTTCTCATGAATCAGAATCATGATGTCACCACTAATACCAATAACACCATGCCTGATCTTACTAAGCACTGGAGGCTTGAGCCCCAAAGCCTCACACAACCGCCTATCAGATGGAATGTTGTACTCCGTCTTTAAGAAATCAAACAGTGTGTGTGCTGGGGCCATTACTGTCTCCTAAAAATCTATGTCGTCTAACGCATCGTCAAACGAATCAGTAGTTTTATTTTTGCCCTGTTTACTTTGACTGCGTTGCCATTCAGGGCTGTTGCCAATCTTCTCTTTAAGCTTATTACCAAAGGTTTCAAACATTGGCATGTCTGGTTCTTCAAGACTAAAGAGTTTTGCTTCGTTGTGGGGATCGGGTAAGCCTGCTTTCTTAATGTTGGCAGGCACTGGGTTGATGTTGTTGATGTTGGTGTATTCCTTACCATCATGACCTGTAGACTTAGCCACAGAGATCATTGCCCAAACGCCTAGAAGCTTCTTCAACTCAAAACCTTTGCGCTCGTCTGCAGTAAAGGCCATGCCCCTCCATGACTCTAGGTCAACGGATAAGTTTGCCTTCTCATTAAGAGACAAGGTGTAGTTCTTAGATATAGACAGTGGCTCACCCTTGTCAGTTAACAGGGGGTTCCCATCGTCATCAATTGAATGAACTTCAAACTGAACCATGATCTTTCGCAAGTGCTTCTCTTGACCCATGTACGTAGATTTTTGGGTGCCCATGTCAATAATCCGATAACACCGAGCAAGGTGAAGACCGGGTGGAACAGGGGTAAACGACCCGCCGCTAGATTCTGCTTTCGCTATTAGACTCATTTGCTTTCCTTTGTTGGGCTTTCAAACCACATTCGTAGTAGATGATGGCCCAGTCATCATCAGTGGCCATATGATTCACTGCACGCCGTAGCGCCTCTTCTAGTTGCTGCTGTCGCTCTAAATTCGCTTGATGATATTCGCTGTCCATAAATTCCTCAATTTTTAGTTATTAACATAAGAGCAAAAAGAAAACCACATACAGCTAACATAGTTCCTATGCGCCTAAGCTTTTCACGACGGATAGAACCTTGGTCATTAAGTATTGCTAACTGAATAATCTCCATGTCATACGTTAAGTCTTTTGTAGGTTTCTTCTCGTAGTAACTGCCGATCTTGATGCCAGCCTTAGTTACGTAATATTTAACCTCGTCCTTTTTCTCCATTGTGTAACTCCTCCTTAATTTTTTGCATCTTATATCATTTAATTTGCACTTACAATACCTTGCGTTAAAAATTCTGTCATGGTTTAATATGGCATTAACGAAAGGTTTGTTATGAATTTAAACGATTTTTTTACTGAACAACCTCATGGGTCGAAAGCAGCTATGGCTAAAACCTTGGGGATAAGTAAAACTTGGCTTAGCCTTATTATTGCTGGGAAAAAATTGCCTTCGCCTGCATTGGCTAGGGCTATTTCGGAATATACCAAACGTAAAGTCAGCCGCAAGATTTTACGACCTGACATATTCGGTGTATGATTAACTCCAAAGCGCTTGGCAGCGCAGTTAAGGTAAGCCCTAGACGGGACTCTGCTGGTACCTTCCAGTCTGCCAACACCTTAATTGGTGAGAGTCTCGCCTAGGGCTTTTTTCGTTTGGAGAAAGCCATGAAACTTAAAGGTACCCAAAGTGTTGAAGTAGATTTTACGGCGGCGGGAACTATTGTTTTAGAACAGTTTTGCGAAGATATGGGTGAATTTGTTTTTATTTATATAACTTTAGATCAGTTTCGCAGAATACAGAAATGGGTAATTGATGGCGAGGTTGAAATAAATTCTGCATGGAATGATGGGGTAGATGATGCCTAAACGTCCATCATTCCAGTTCTATCCATCAGACTGGCTTAGAGATACAGCCCTAAGATCTTGTTCAACAGGAGCTCGTGGGCTGTGGATGGACATGATCTGTTACATGCACGAAGGTAATCCTTATGGCCATCTTAAGGTTGGCGATAAGGTTATCCTTGCGCCCAACCTTGCACGTATGGTTGGGGAAACCTTAGATGTTGTTGAAGGTTGGTTGAACGAGCTTGAGCAGGCGGGTGTTTATGATTTGACATCAGACGGTGTGATCTGCAGCCGCAGGATGATTAGAGACGAAAACCTAAGGAACATAAGGGCTATGGGGGGTAAGCTTGGTGGGAACCCTGCCTTAATGGATAAGGGTAAGGTTAACCTTAAGGTTGTTCAAGAGGATAAGCAAAAACCAACCCCTTCATCTTCTTCTTCATCTTCATCTTCTATAGTAGAGACAAAACAGTCTCGTGGAACTCGACTGCCTGCTGACTGGGTTCCTAACGAAGACCAAATCCAGTTCTGCAAAACCAATAGGACTGATTTGAGCCCACAGGCTACTGCTGATAGCTTTCGTGATTATTGGGTTTCTCAACCCGGTGCCAAAGGAGTGAAGTTGGATTGGGATGCTACTTGGAGAAACTGGGTTCGTGGTCAACGAGCTAATCATTTGGCTCAAGCTTCTGGTCAGGCTAAAGCTTCGGGGGTCAAAATCCTATGAGCGCTTTAGAAACCCTATTGTCTCGGCTGACTAAAGTCAAAGGTAAGCGTGACTCGTGGACTGCCTGCTGCCCTGCCCACGAAGACAAGAGCCCTAGCCTTGCTGTACGCCAGCTTGATGATGGTCGCATCCTGATACATTGCTTTGCGGATTGCTCTGTCCAAAGCATTATGGCTGCTGTTGGGATGGATGTAGGTGACTTGTTCCCGCCTGACGAAAAACGACAGCTCTACAACGATCCTATGAAGCCCGTAAAGGTTTCTTTTTACGCAACCGACTTAATGCGGATTATCCATTTTGAGTCAACCATTTTGCAGATTGCAGCCTTTGACGTTAGCGAAGGTAAGAGTCTGTCCAATTCTGACCGTCAACGTGTCAGATTAGCTCACGAACGAATTACGGAGGCTATGCGCTATGGCAACGTCTAATCTAACTTTCATCGAGGAAAGAGCTAAGGCTCTTGACGAAGAGCGCCGCCTGCGGATTGTCAAGTCTCAAGATATTGATGTTGAGAAATATTTAAAGACTAACGACATAACGCATCAGGTGCATGAGCCCAACCACTGGCTGCAAGAAATGGTCAACCAGTTTGATCAGCCTGAGCGCAAAGAATCTTTAGGTTACTTGTGTTGGGGCAAAACTAGCGATGACTTCCAATACCGTTTGGGTGAGGTAACGATTTATGCTGGCACCAATGGCGGTGGCAAGTCGTTGGTCACTGGGCAGATTGCGCTTGGGTTGATCAAGCAAAACAAAAAGGTTTGTATTGCCAGCTTTGAGATGAAGCCCATGCAAACCCTTAACCGTATGCTTCGTCAGTTTTCTGGGACTAACTTTGATAACCCATACAAAAAAACTTCAAAGCCTGAGTTCCAGATTATTGCTGACAGGTTCTTAGGGTTTTCTAATGAAAAGCTGTGGCTATATGATCAACAGGGAACGACTAATGCTCAGCAAGTAATTGCAATGACTAGGTACGTTGCGGTTGAGCTTGGTGTGACTCATGTATTCATTGATAGTCTAATGAAGTGTGTGGCTGCAGAAGATGCATACAATGATCAAAAGTATTTTATTGATGAGCTGTGTGCAGTTGCTCGTGATCACAATATTCACATTCACTTAGTCCATCACATTAGAAAGTTGGGCAGTGAAGAGAATATGCCAAGCAAGACAGACATCAAAGGCACTGGTGCAATCACAGACCAAGTAGACAATGTGTTCTTGGTGTACAGAAACAAAAAGAAAGAGCATGACATACAGGCTGGGAAGATGATTAGTGATGATGTGCCTGACATGTATTTGATGTGTGAGAAGCAAAGGAACGGTGAGTTTGAGGGGTGGATTTCTTTGTGGTACAACGGTGAAAGTCAGCAGTTTGTAGAAAGATTTGGTGGTGTGCCAATGGCATTTGATCAGACGGGGGAATTTTGAATGACGTTGAACAACACAAATACAGATGCCTTGTCAGAGAAGTTATCCGCATGCGAATCAGAGATAGGGATGAGGCACATAAGTTTCTGGCTGGTTGGGTTCGACCTGACGGTAGTTGGGCAAAGGGTTGGAACGAGCTCCATCCTAGAAGTACGCTCGAATCGGATATTAAACAACAATGGAAACTTGGAAACCGCGGTGAACATGGAGACTGGAAATGAGTGAACTAAGTAATTTTCAAAAGAATTTTTTAGCAGGCAGTGGTCACGTAGAAGTGTTCACCCAAAAAGAATTTGATGACGCATTGAATCTAGCTCAGGCTGAAATTATGGCTGTGGCGATAGAGACTACAAAGCAAGCTATTTTGATTGAGCGTGAAGAGTGCGCCAAACTGGCTGATGAATGTGTTGACATAGAAAAATTGGGGGATGCAATCCGCAACCGTATACCAATACAACGCCAATGATCTGGATAGGTATAGACCCCGGCTTACGGTCTGGAGCAATAGCCTCAATAGACCACAACGGTGGATTTGTAGCAGCTGGTGACATCATGGCTGATGGCGATAAGATTGACGTCAAAGCTTTGAAAGAACAGATTTATAAAATTACAGTGCCGGGTGATACATATGCCATCTGCATTGAGCACGTAGGTGTAAGACCGGGGCAGGGAATATCTAGCTCAGGTAAGTTTATGAGGGCGTTTGGTGCGATTGAAGCTGTAGCTGCATTGTTGTCTGATAGGGTTGAGATGGTGTTACCGCAGGCATGGAAAAAAGTTATGGGTGTGACTGCGGAAAAAGAGAAGTCTTTGGTAATGGCAAGAAATTTATTTCCTGATGCAATGTTAAAGTTAAAGAAGCATCATGGAAGAGCCGAGGCTTTATTGATAGCGGAATATGCGAGGAGGACATTTGGATGATTGAGAATGATGAAATGCGATGTATGTTTGCTGCGTTTGCTTTACAGGGGCTGATGTCTTCTGTTGACCCTGAGATACTTGATAGTGAGCCCAACAGACGATTCATTGCGGAGGCTGCATTTGATATGGCTGACATGATGATGGGAGTTAAGAATGCGACCGCTAGACATTAGCATTTACGAAGCGTTCATGAGGGGTGACTCTGTTGGGTCATTGGCTAAGCGTTTTAAGTTAGATAAATCACAAATTAAAAAGGTAATTAACCGTGTTGGAACAGAAAGAGTCATCACAAAACCCGAGGTTCTGCACGAACTGCATGCAACGACAGCCCATACAGGGCGGGACGTACAAGGTATTTGACAATGGGAACAGACAGAGATGGATTTGCGAGAAGTGTTCGCTTAAAAAAGGCAGAACCCACATCGTCAGAAAGATTGGAATTTAAGTTGACGTTGTTGGCTTTGGCTGTAGTTCTTGGGGCATTTGCTGCCTTAGCGATAATTGGCGTATCTATGATTTTATGGCGAATATGGGGGTAACTATGAGCGAACGAGAAATTGATCCACAAAAGGCAGTAGATTTTATCCGCGACCACGGGGCTAAGCTGGCACATGCCAAGGCTACTCGGATATACCTTGAGGAGTTCCGTAAGTCTAAGAAGTCGTTGCTAATGAAGCAATCATTAGAGACTGCAGTAAACGCCCAAGAACGGGATGCCTACAGCCACCCAGAATACTTACAGCTTTTAAATGACCTTAGGGCTGCTGTAGAAGCCGAGGAAGCGCTCAAATGGCACATGGTGGCAGCTGAGGCTAGGATTGAGGTTTGGCGGTCACAGGAAGCCTCTAATCGCGCCGAGTACAGGGCTACGATTTGAACAATAAACTTACAGCTGCAGAGCGCAGGCACCTCCAGCGGGTCAAGAGCCTGCCCTGCAGCGTCTGTAACGCCCCTCCCCCGAGCTCAGCTCACCACGTCAAGCAGCACAGCCAATACACCTGCGTAGCCCTCTGCTACGACTGCCACCAAGGCAGCATGATGGGCTGGCACGGGAACCGCAGGGCATGGGCTATCCGCAAGATGGACGAGCTAGATGCCTTAAATGTAACTATCCAGCGTTTACTGTGTGATGGACTACCTGTAGAAAAAGATGAAAATATTTTTTAAAAAGGGGTTGACAGACCGTTTAATAAAGAATTAAAGTATCACTACTGCGACGTGCAGGACAGCGAATAGGAAGCGACATCATGAATAACGATCTCAACACAGTAGACACTTTAGGCTCACTCTTGGCACAGATTGCTGACTTAACTAAGCAAGCTGACGCAATCAAAGATGGCTTCAAAGATTCAGCTACAGCACCTAATGGCAGCAAAGTATTCGAGGGCGACATGTTCAAAGCCACCGTCATTGAAGCTAACCGCGCCACAGTCAACTACAAAAAGCTTTTGGCAGACCTCGGTGTTACTGAAGACACAGTAGCTCAGTACACCAGCACGTCTGCAGTATTCTCAGTCAAAGTAACTTCACGTTAATCAGGGGTTTGAGATGACTACACCACTTGTTCGCTCCACTATGAAATGGATGGTAGACGGTGGTGTAGACATTGCTAGTTACCATTGGTTTGACATTACTGGCATACAAGATCAAAACAAAGTTGAACAAGATTGGTTGTATGAATATAGACCACCTTTTGAAAAATGTATGGTTTGTTGGCAAGGCTTCTCAACAAAAAATAATCAAACTTATGACGCATTGATGATGATTGAAGGTGATCAACCAAGCGAAGGAATAATGGTTAGTGTTTTTAGAGGTCAACTTGGAAATATGCCAAATGTATTAACTCCATTGATATACATTGTTGGTAATGATTTTGTTAGATATGGGGCGGTAGATGAAAATCAAATTGTTGAAGAATACGATGCACAGATGACTTTAGGTCTTGTTGCTGCATGGTATAGAAGTTTGGCGCAAGGCTGTAATGCATATGTTCCGTCTGTATCGCAGACATTTACAAACAAAAGAAAAATAGCTCAGGGGAAGTTGCCTACTTATGAATGGCGTACCGTAGTTATTGAGCCAACAAAACCAAAATCAGAATCTAAAGGCGGTACTCATGCTTCCCCTAGACTTCATGACAGGCGTGGGCATTTACGCAGGCTACAAAACGGTAAAAATGTTTGGGTGCGTTCATGTAAGGTTGGTGATGCAAGTAAGGGCATTATTTTTCATGATTATAAAATTGGAGAAGTTGCATGACAAGAGATGACATTACGCGCATGGCGCGTGAGGCTGGACTTGTAATGTATGACTATTCTGATCCTAGCCTTGAACGCTTTGCCAACATAGTCGCAGAAACAGAGCGTGAGGAATGTGCAAAACGACTTGACGCTATTGGGTGCGACCATTGCGCTACAAATATCCGTCTAAGGGGTAAAGAATGAGTATAAGAAAACTTGGCACAAGAGAAGAATTTTTGGAAAGCGAAGTTCGCACCCTTAACCATCACATTCAAAGCATGATTGACACCATGAAGGTTATGTCGATGAACAAACAAGATATGTCTGACGAAATTGAGCGATTGAAGTCGGAAGTAGAAACCGCAATCAAAGCAGAACGCGAAGCGTGTGCGAGGTTGTGTGAAGAAATGGCAAGTTGGCACGGTGACTTAGTTACTGCTGCATACGACTCCGCTGCTGATGCTATTCGCAAAAGAGGGCAGGGATGAAAGGCGTTGTAGTTGGATATACAGGTTGGTTTGGCGGCACTTCACCTGCTAACAACTGCAAGATCATTGAGATTAAAGGTGAACGTATTCTTGTGGAGCTGATGGATGACGGAAGACAAGGTTGGATTGATGCAAAAGAATTTAATCCTATGTACTTCAAAGGTGCAGGACAAGAGAAATTGTACAGATTAAACGAAGAAGCCGAGAAGAATGGAGAAGAGTTATGAACGAAATGGGAAAAGCATTGTTGCAACACATTTACGGCTTAGTAGTAATAGTTGCATTTGTATTCATGGCTAGTACCGCTGGGGTTTTGATAGGGAAGTACATTAAATGGTTATGGAGCGCTTTATGAAAGCATATGAAGAAATTGATTTTCCATCAGGAACAATTCGATGGATAAGAGAAGGTGATCAGTATGTATGCCGTATGCCAGAAGAGTTGATGGACGACATGAAATTTATACACGACAGTAAAAACTATGCTGACTACTCTACGCAGCGTGCGGTTTTAATTGATTATTTACGTGTGATGATTACCAGAGGTGATTGGCACGGGGTATCTGACGCTGCAAATGATTTGCGTGTATTAGAAGCTGAAAGGAATGGCGCATGAAAGAAAGGCCGCCACCGACAAAAGAGTTGTGTTTGCACTTAGCTGAGATTTATTACGAGATGGGTATGCCACAGCGTAGTTGGCAATACCTGCTGTGCTGGGCTGCTTATGAAGATTATTTAGACATTTTTTGGGGGGTTAACAATGATTGATCCTGATGAAATGGTTATGTGGGTATGCATAGCATTAGGCTTTGCTCTTGTGATAATGATGACTGAGGGGATAATTTGATGTTGCCAGTGAACTGCGTATTTATGCTGAAATCTGCAGCGTTATCAAAAGACATAGACCAAATCCAGCATGCTATAGACATGGTAAAGATTTTGTCGCCAGAGAGCTTCTTGCAAAATGAACAAGACATGAGGCAAAGGGTCTTTTATCATAGGCCGTTTGGGATGCATTGGTCTGGGGATTATCGGGCAGATAGAATAATTTACTAAAGTGCTTGCACAGGTTAATCGTTTAAGCTATAGTTACATCACTGCACAACGCAGGACAGCGAATAGGGGGAACAAAATGACTGATAACGAAATGGCAACAATCATTGAGTCTTGCTGGAAATATGCAAAAACTTCGGGTCATCATCCAGTAAGCGATGCGTTTGAAAATTGGTTCAAAAATCGCGCTCGTACATTACATCAGATTAATGCGGCCACAGTTGATCGTGTTTGGGCGGCTGCATTAAAAATGCATTCATAAAATAACTTTTAACTAGCGTAACTTTGTATCTTATTTATAGCGAAAGAGAGCGAATCATGGACAAATACTACAAATGCGATTGCTGCGATTACGTAATGCACGAAGATGAGATTGAGACTGTTAACGACACTAGCGGAGCCTCAGACGGCACGTTAGACATCTGCCCTGAGTGCCGCACACCTGAGTCCTACACGTTAGTGGAGGCGTCATGAAACCAGTCCAAATCGAATACACGTTAGATATTTCAGCATTGGAAGAGCCAATCGAAGTGATTATCAGCGTGAACTATTTCCACGAGCAAAAAGCTGATCGTAGCTGCCGCGACAGCGATTGGGACTACCACGGATACATCGAGGTGGACTTCGATATCATTGTGGATGGTAAGGTATCGCGTGCATTGTGGGACGCGCTTACACCCCGTGAACGCGAAGAAATTGAGATTGCGATCCACGAAGAAATGTCAGAGGAGGCTTAATTATGATTGCCTACTGCGACTACATAGCCTACACAATCCGCGAAGCTTTGGTTGAAGACAGAGACTGGAAGCTTTGCCACGTAGGCAAAATACAGTGGGACTTGGGCGATGATGGCTCATTCCAAAGCACGACTAAGCTTATGATTGTTGAAGACAATCAGGGCAAAAAATACAAGATAACTGTAGAGGAAGCTTGAAGGGTAAGTTAAAATAGATCGCTGGGAAAGCTTGGGAGATACGGTGAAAGCGGAGATGATTTTGCCCATAAGCTAGGCCGTACCAGCAACTTAGTCGGCGTAGGCCAATGTAGCATCGACATACGCGCTGGATAATCGTAACCAGCTGGGAAAGCGGATGCTGTGAAGGCTGAACCGAGTGTGGATGCACGGCGCTCAACTCCACAGACGCAGCGAGTACCAATTTAATCAATTACCTGTAAGGAGGGAAAGATGAAAGTTAAAGAACAATACGAAGTTTCCAAACTTCAGCGCGACATAGATAAATTAGCTGATGTTGCATACGATCAATACTGCAGCACACAGTTAGCCATTGATGCGCTAGAGCAGATAATCAATGTGCCGTACACCGCAGCATCTGATGGTCGAGCCCTTAAAGAAGTAATCCGCATAGCTACTGAGGCTCTTAACGTAATCAAGGAGCCAGCATGAGTAAGCATACGCCGGGGCCTTGGATTGCTGTAGGTTCGTGGGTAGAGATTGAGGATGATAACATCCCAGACATCTGCACTTGCGACCCTAACCACATGGGTCAAGCTTCGTTACCACGTAGTGATGAAGAGGTAGTTGCTAATGCGCGTCTGATAGCCGCAGCCCCAGAGATGCTGGCTATGTTGCATAAAATATTCCCTTACTTAATTGACTTAGAAGATTACGATGGCGGGTTCAAAGATTTAGAGATTTACGACTTAATCAAGGAAACCAAGTCAGTCATTCTATTAGCCGACGCAGATGGCATTGATGATGGCGTTGCAGAACTTCCAAGTTGACATTACACTATCGGCATCTAATTACGCTGAAGGACTGAGAAGATGTCTGAGCCCACCACAATTGCCGCCAAGCAACAGAAGTCGCCGAAGAAGCTTGGCCGCCCATCAAAGTACACACCTGAACTAGCAGCAGAGATATGTGAACGCCTAAGTGACGGTGAGCCATTACGTCAGATATGCAGAGACAATCACATGCCTGCATGGACTGCGATATACGCTTGGGCTGCTGTTGACAAGGCATTATCCGAACGCATCGCGCAGGCGCGAGAGCAGGGCTACGACGCTATAGCTGAGGATTTGCTGGCTATTGCTGACACTCCCCTGATGGGCGAGACTGAGACTAGCAGCGCCAATGGCTTGACTATTACTCGGCAAGACATGCTTGGCCACCGTAAGCTGCAGATCGAGACGCGGCTGAAGCTGCTGGCCAAATGGAACCCTAAAAAGTATGGCGACCGCCAGATACTCGCAGGCGACAAGGACAGCCCGTTAGAGGTAAAGGCTGACCTGTCTGTGTTTGAGACTATGCTGCAGACTGTGGAGCTCGGCAGGCAGGCTAAAGGCAAATGAGCGACTTCGTAAGCAACGCTGAGGTGGCGGCTATAAAGGCTGAGCTGGCTGCATTACGGCGCGAGAACGAAGTCCTACACAAATGGCTGGATGAGCAGAAGCGGCACTCTGCTGAACTACGCCAGATCCTACTCAATCGCGGAGATGCTAAATGAATAATGTTAGCGCCCAAGAACATGGCTTAGACTTTACCGTCACGTTGACTGCTGAGGATGCCAAGTTTACGGATGAGGCTGTGGCTGCAGGCGTCCCATTGATTGTGGTGACTATGTTCAGGGACGCTTTGCGTAAGCTAGTAGCCGCTGAACGCGAGGCGTGTGCTCAGATTGCTTTTAGCGCAAACACTTATTTGGAAGCGGCTGCAGCTATCCGAGCGAGGGGGCAGTCATGACAAATACAGGTGGATTAACTATTCCAGCAAAAGAGTTTGAAGGTAAGTTGTGGATACTTGCTGATGCTTACCAACAAGCAATGCAAGCAGCGTACATGGGTGGAGTATTAGCAGAGCGCGAGGCGTGTGCAAAGGTTTGTGAATCACTTAATGAAGATTTTGATAGTTTAGGTGTTGAAGCCTGCATAGAATCTATCCGAGCGAGGGGGAAAGAATGACACCAGATCAAGCTAGAGCATACATAACGTATTTCAAAATTAACCATCTTCCCCAAGACTGTGACTTTGTACTGACAAGCACAGGCAGAGAGATCAAGCTCAAAGACATAAACGATGAAGATGCCGTGTTCGTGGCTAAGCAGTTTACCTTTATGCATGACAAGGCATTGGATCCTAAGTGACTGACGTCGCTGAGCTGATGAGGGATCCTGAGATACACAAGAAGTATCTAGCCCTCCCTGACACTTACCGAGCCGCATTTGAGTGGCGTGCCAAGTGGCTGTCTCAAGCTCATGACCATCAGATTGTGCCTGCGGGTGACTGGTGGGATATATGGCTTATGTTGGCTGGCCGTGGTGCTGGCAAGACCCGAACCGCAGCTGAGCAGATAGGCTGGTGGGCTTGGAGCTACCCCGCAACCCGCTGGCTGGTAGCCGCCCCAACCTCTGCAGACGTGCGTGGCACCTGCTTTGAGGGCGATAGCGGCCTGATGAACGTCATCCCTAACATACTGGTGAAGGACTACAACAAGAGCCTCCACGAGCTCGTGCTGGTCAATGGGAGCCTGATCAAAGGCATCCCCGCATCCGAGCCCGAGCGCTTCCGTGGTGCTCAGTTCCACGGTGGCTGGTGTGATGAGTTAGCGGCTTGGGACTACATCCAAGAAGCTTGGGACATGATGATGTTCGGCATCCGACTTGGCAAGAAGACAAGAGTCATCTGCACTACTACGCCAAGACCTAAAGATCTGATCGTTGAGCTAGTGGGTAGAAGTGGGGACGACGTGGTGCTAACCCGTGCCTCAACCTACGCCAACATAGCTAACCTAGCTGACAACTTCAAGAAGCAAATCTTACAATACGAGGGCACTAGCCTTGGCAGGCAGGAGATTGAGGCTGAGCTGATCGACCCTG
>Ga0181352_1000024_pt1 | contig 57829 bp, 85 predicted proteins | sample Fa13VDMLBSN_FD_130103 | JGI IMG/M metagenome (GOLD analysis project Ga0181352, IMG submission 130103) | Freshwater viral communities from Lake Michigan, USA - Fa13.VD.MLB.S.N | ecosystem: Environmental > Aquatic > Freshwater > Lake | place: USA: Michigan | collected 2013-09-23 | reverse complement strand
CAGAGGCACCGAAGAAAAAAGGGCTTTCTTACACAGACCTTTTGATTGACAACATTGTTGGTCTTGACAACGAGTATGAATCCTTTGGGGAAGCCTTTGGTAAATCCTTCAACGAAGATGAAATTGGTACACTCAAGAATATGGCAGTCAGTGCTTATGAGGGTGCCAAAGAGTTTGTAACCAGCCCCATTGAGACTTCCAAAGACATTGCCACAGAAATCTCTGATAGTGTATCCAGACTTGGTGCAGAAAGCCTTGATGGCAGAATCAAGCGGATGTATGGTGTAGGTTATCAGGATGCTACTGAGGAGCAGGTCACTAAAGCACGAGAGGCTGTCATTGGTGATGCTATTACTGCTTCCTCTTTGGTCCCTGCCGCCAAGGGTGCAACGACAGTAGCTAAGGTCGCAAGACTGCCAAAAACAGGTCAGCCAAAACTCTCTTCTGTTGAAGACATTATTAACGCTGAAGACTTTGAGCCTCTTGATGAAAATTTTATCCCAGTAAACAAACCAAGTGTAGAGTCTCTCAAATCTGAGATAGACTACATGCTAGGAGAGGAACTTACCCCCCAAGAGGGACTCGCCAAGATTAAAAAGACTAACTCAGAAGACCTCGGGCTTTACAAAGAAGGTACAACACTTGGGGACTCGGCCATCAATAAAAGCAAGATTTTTTCCTTCTTAAAAGAAGATGAACTCTTAAAGCTTGCAGAAGACTTACCGCACTGGGAAGATTCAAAGTACGGTGATTACCTAAAGAATACTCTAGTACCTGTTGCAAAATATGCAGGCGCTGATTGGAGTGCACTTCTAGAAACCTTAAATGACATCTCTTCCTACCTACCAACAAAAGAAAACCCTCAACTTGCGTTCTTGACTGAAAAGCCACTTCCAAAAAAAGCTCCTATAGGAGAGAGGGCAGCTACAGGCAGTGCACCCCGTGCAGCAGACCCCAAGGCAGAAAAGCTTGGCTTTTTTGATACTGTGTATCACACTTCAGTGTCTCCACAAGAGTTCACAGAGTTTGACCTCCAGAAAAGTTTTAGCGGTGCAGTTAGAGCTGCTCAAGACCTACTAGGTGTCCACGTAGGTACAGCTAGGGCTGCTGCAGAAAGAAACTTTCAAGCTTACCGTAAAGACGACACCCCTACAGGATTTACAATGGAGCTTCGTGCTAGGGCGACTGATCCTCTTACGAAGGGCGATCTTGCAAGAATGTTTGGAAAAGCACCAGAGGACATCTTTTCTCCCGACAACAAACCTTTAACAGAGGCAGATATTGGGGAGGCCATTTCTTTTTATGAAGACATGCTTTTCAAAGATAAACAACCACCTAAAAATGCTAGGGAGCTTGCAGCCGTAGCCTTTAGAAGAGAGTTGGCAAGAGAAGGGTTTACTCATATTCCGTATATTAATGATGTAGAAGACCCTGGAAGCATAAGCTACATCATGCTTGTGGATAGACCTAAGGATTCTCCTGCAGTCTTAAGAGATGTACGTGCAGAGTTTGACCCTAAGAAAATTACAGAACCAGACCTGAGATTTGCCGAAGGTGGCATGGTAGAGGATGAACAAATGAATAGACTGATGCAAGAAGGTGGCATGGCTGATGACGGAATGAACCGTGAGCCTGTCACTGGTAACGAAATCCCTCCGGGTTCCTTGGCTTCGGAAGTGCGGGATGATATTCCTGCCCAACTCTCTGAGGGTGAGTATGTTGTACCTGCAGATGTGTTGCGCTACTACGGTGTGCGGTTCTTCGAAGACCTTCGTGCTCAGGCTAAGCAGGGCATGATGGAAATGGAGTCTGACGGTCGTATCGGTGGTACCCCCGTAAACGCTCAGGGAGTGCCCATGGAAGGCCAAGAAGAGCAGCTTACCCCTGAGGAAGAGCAGATGCTCATGGAGGCCCTAGGAGGCTCTAGAACTGCGCCTACGGGTATGGCCTACGGCGGTATGATTGAGCAGCCTGCTCCTACTCCCTACCAAGACCAAGCTACCATGTACCAGATGCCTGCAGGTATGGGTGGCTCTATGGGTATGCAAGAAGGTGGTGTGGTTGAGGAGCCATTTGATCGCACTAAATTTACTCTGGGTGATGACACTTCCTCCGTCATTGAGACTAGACGCTACATCAATCCAACGACCAAAGAAGAACGCACTGTGAACTTCTTGAATGGTATTCCGCTTGGGATTATCCCTGAGGGTTTTGTTCCTTGGACCCAAGAGCTTGCAGATCAACCTAAACCCGGAATAGAAACTGACACTGGTGTCCCTGAGGTAAAGACTGAACGTGATGACAGAGGAAGGGACAGAGATCAAACCCCCACTACAGGCGAAGGTTCTGTGGGTTGGGCCGAAAAGAACTTTGATGCAATCACTTCTGATCCCCTTGGCTATGCAACAAACGTTTACAAGGACGCCAGCCAACCTGCTTCGGGTCTCGGTAAAATGTTTGGTATGACAGGGCTTGGGAAGATTACTGGTGACTTCAATACTCTGGGGGCGATCTCATCCTTGGAGGCAGCTAAATCAGAAACAAAACCCGGATCAACAGAGGCAAATACCATTCAAGGTTATATTGATGCACTCTCAAACAGCCTTGATTCAAATGTTGCAAATGCACTTTACTCGACCGGACTTGTCGCAACGGGCAATCAAAAAATTACAGCTAAGGACAAGTTGAAGGGTACGGGAGTTACAACAACTTCATCAGCACCCTCGGGAACTCCTGCAGAGACTCCAACAACGAGTACCTCGGAAGACTCCGACAAAAAATCTTCTACCACAGCTTCAGGCAACAGACTTGGTTTCAGTCCAAGTACCCCGTCCAAGGATGTTGGTGTAACCCGTACTGGTGGTGATAGGGAAAGCATTGGCTTTGGTACTTCTGTCAGTAAAGCTGACACCAAATCTACAAGTGCTGAAGGTTTGAGCATGGGAACTTCTGCAGGGAATTCTGTAAGCAAAGTTGACCCTAAAGAAAATGCAGCAGCAAACGCATCAGCAGGGTCAAATGCAACCCGTCGTGCAGAGGGTGGTTTGATTAGCAAGCCCCAAAAGACTGTCCGTAACAAAAAAGGTCTTGCCTCCTAATCAAGACTGTGCTATACAAATGATAAGGCTACCCAGCCAAGGCTGGCCCCAACATAAAGGATAAAGAATGTCTGTAACTAAAGTCTACGTTGATTCCTCATTCAGCAGCCGTAACCGTAAACGTATTGAGAATGAAGAAAAAGAACTTGAAGAGCTTATCAATAGAACAAAGGCCCCAGAAGAAGAGCCTAAGGAAGAAGTAGAGGTCAAGACCCAAGAGGTTGAGCCTGAACCTAACGACCCGGAAGAGAAGTCTTTTAAGAAACGCTATGGTGATCTGCGTAGACACCTCTCTGAAAAAGAAAAAGAGTGGGAAGCAAAGTTCGAGGAGTTGAAGAACTCTGTGACACCCAGTGCACGTATTTTGCCCCCTAAGTCTGATGAAGACATTGCAGCATGGGCAAGAAAGTACCCTGATGTTGCCTCTATTGTTGAGACAATTGCAACTAAGAAAGCAGAAGAAAAGCTCTCTCAGTACAAAAACAAGTTTGATGAATACGAGAAGATGTCTGTTGAGGCTGTGCGAAACAAGGCCCTTGATGCTATCCGAGTGTCTCACTCCGACTTTGATGCTCTCCGTAAGTCTGACGAGTTCCACAATTGGGCAGAAGAACAACCTAAGTGGGTTCAGGATGCTCTCTATGAGAACGAAGAAGATGCCCGTGCAGTGATCCGTGTTCTTGACCTGTACAAAGTCGATAAGGGTTTGACCCCCTCGGCCCTCAAGGCGAAGAGCAAAGAAGCTGCCTCTCTCATCCAAACCAAGACCAAAGCCAATGTGGACTTTGATAAGGACGGTGAGAAGATTTACGAATCCCGTGTTGCTAAGATGAACATGGATGAATACGCCAAGAACGAGAACAAGATCATGGAAGCTATCCGCAAGGGTAATTTTGTGTACGATCTCTCTGGCGGTGCAAGATAGTTCTTGACAACTAAGGACTTCTTCATATAACTACCTCAAATAGCTGTGGCCTCTCAGTGACACCCATGGCTATTTGTTTTCCCTTAAAGCTTAACCATCAAGTAAGACTTACCTGACTAAGTACAGGCCCATATTCTTTGAACCGTAACTGATCCTTATAGTTCATAGACGATGCACCCTAGAATCCCGTCAGCCTCTTATAGAGATGTTTTGCTTCTAATCAAAGCCAAATATCATAGGAGGATTTTCTCATGGCTTTCCAAACTGCTGCTGGCTGGTCGAACCTGCCCAACGGTAACTTCTCTTCGGTCATCTACTCGAAGAAAGTTCAACTCGCTCTCCGTAAAGCAACTGTGGTTGGTGACATCACTAACTCGGATTACTTCGGTGAAATCTCGGCTCAGGGTGATACCGTCCGTATCATCAAAGAACCGGAAATCTCGGTCTCGGCCTACGCTCGTGGCACCCAGATTCAAGCTCAAGACCTCGACGACGAAGACTTCTCGCTGGTTATCGACAAGGCCAACTACTTTGCCTTCAAAGTTGATGACATCGAAGAAGCTCACTCGCACGTCAACTTCATGGACCTTGCTACCAACCGTGCGGCTTACCGCTTGGCTGACCAGCATGACCAAGAAGTTCTGGGCTACCTCTCGGGCTACAAGCAGGCCGCTCTGCACACCAACGCTGGTACCGTGAATGACGTTGTGAATGGCACCAAAGCTATCACCACGGCTGGCTCGGACGAACTGCTGGCTTCGATGAAGCTCTCGCGCCCCTCGTTCGGCAACATCACCACGGCTGGTAGCGTTGGGGACTCGATCCCGGTTGCTGCTCGTCTTCCGGGTGCTAGTGCTCTCCCGACCACTCACGTCTCGCCTGTCATGCTGATTAACCGCATGGGCCGTCTGCTCGACCAGCAGAACGTGGACAAGACTGGCCGTTGGTTGGTGATTGACCCCGTAATGATGGAAGTCCTGATGGACGAAGATTCGCGCTTCCTGAATGCAGATCAGGGCGAGTCGGGTGCTCTGCGTAACGGTCTGGTTCTGACGAACTGGAACGGCTTCCGCGTCTACGTGTCGAACAACCTGCCGCAAGTCGGTACTGGTTCGTCCTTCGTGGGTAACTCCAGCGCACAGTCCACGAACTACGGTGTGATCGTTGCTGGTCATGACTCGGCTGTGGCTACCGCTGAGCAGATCAACAAGACCGAAACCTACCGTGACCCGGACTCGTTCGCTGACATCGTGCGTGGTATGCACCTGTACGGTCGTAAGATTCTGCGCCCGGAAGCTCTGACGGTTGCTCGTTACAACCTCGCCTAATATAGACCCTAGGGTATCCCTCTGTGGGGTACCCTTAACCGCCATAGGAAAGGACACTTAAATGGCTACTGTTACCACTCTCGCGGGCGGGTCTGTTGATGGCTTCACCGCTGGGCGTATGCCCTACTTCAAAGAAGTCTTGGTTGACTTCGCTGCTGCTGCTACTGCAAAAGGCTCGGCTCTGGTTGCTACGGACGTGATCGAAGCTATCTCGGTCCCTGCCAATACCCTGATCCTGAATGCTGGCTTCGAGATTATCACCGTTGCTGGTGGTGAGTCGAATGACAACACTCTGGACCTCGGCACTGGTGTGGATGTTGACGTTTTCGTTGACGGCTTCGACCTTGATGCTGCTGCTGCTGGCGCTTATGGTCAGAACGCTGCTGCTTTCCAGCCCATCGTGGTTGGTGGTACTGCTGACACCATTGACCTGACGATTGCCACCGCTACGACTGCCCCGACCTCGGGTGTGGTTCGTGTGTTTGCAGTTCTGATGGACATTGATGCACGTAAGGTCGCTGCAGAAGTTGACCGCGACACTCTCGCATAATTAAACATTAGGGTGTCCTCTAGGGGGCACCCTTAACTTTCGAGGGAAAAAGATGACCATCACTTCTGCTGTTTGTAATTCATTCAAAACCGAGGCGCTTGGTGGCATCCATGACCTTGATACAGATGTTATCAAGATTGCCCTGATTAAGGCTTCTGAGTCTGGTACCTATGGAGCTAGTACAACCAACTACAGCACCCTGACAGGTAACTCTGACGAGGCTTCTGGCACTAACTACACAGCAGGTGGAAACACCCTGTCTGGAGCAAGCATCTCTCTCAGCACCAATACCGCCATTGTAGACTTCAGTGACACTGCATGGTTAAGTGCTACGATCTCTGCTAACGGCGCTCTTATCTACAACTCTTCTAAGTCAAACAGAGCTATTGCAGTTCTCAGCTTCGGTGGCACTGTCACCTCGACGGCTGGTGACTTTACCATTCAATTCCCTGCTGCTGCTGCAGATACCGCGATTATTAGACTTGTGTAATGACTGTCGTATATGGCCCAGAGGATGCTATATATAACACTGGGCAGTATGGTTCTGCACGGTATGGTTCTGTAGGCCCTACCAAACAAGTCACAGGCGTATCAAGTAGTTTTTCTGTAGACTCCGTTCAAACCTTTGCAAAAGCCAATACTGTACTTGCAACTAACCTTCTGACTGTTTCTAGTGGGACACTCTCTCTTACTGCAGACGCTGACACGACACTGTCTGGGGTAGGGATAGAGGCTTTTGTAGGGGAGTCCACAGTCAGGAGTGTCAACAGGGTAGAAGTTACTGGTGTCTCCTCAACCTTCTCTCTTGGGGAGCTTACAGCGGAGGGTGGTACTGGTGCAACTGTTACTCTGAGTAGCCTACAAGCACTACTACAACTTGGTACTGTAACACCTGCACTTAAAGTTTCTGTAACTGGGTTGAGTCTGGTACAAAGCATTGGTTCTGTGACAACCACAGGCAAAGCCACCAAAGTTCTCCCCAGTCAAGTATTGACTTCAAGTGCAGGTAATACAACACCAAGTGGGGTCAGATTTAATTTCCAACAGTTTGCAGATTCGTACAGCAGTCAACGCGCAGTGTACATACCTAAGTCAAACGTAATACCTGAGGAAGCATAATGTCACGCACAATCTACATTCCTGCAGAGAGTAGGGTGATTGTAGTGCAGAGACAGGATACCTCGGACGAACGAACTGCAAGCGCAGTGGAAAGATTCTAGTAATGAGCTACCGTTGGCCAAACAAAGACCCTGATGAGACTCTGGACTACAGTATTGATTGGTCTAGGTTCCTCAGAAGTCCTGCTACCATTCAGTCTGTGCAGTGGTACATTGATGATGCAAGCGGCAACAAGGTGACCTTCAATCCTGTCACGGTCGTTAATGGGCTGCAGCCAGTCTCTGTGACCACTACTTCTTCCGTCTCTACTATCTATCTGGGACTGGGAGACAACAACAAAACCTACAAGCTCTACTGCCAAATGACAGACACTCAGGGTCGCACAGCAGAACGAACTGTCTCCATTTCTGTGAAGGATAGATAACTTGTCTTCGTACAATTTCCTTGGACTTGTGAATGACATTAACCGTAAGCTTAATGAAGTAGAGTTGACATCCAGCAACTTTGCTTCTGCTGGCGGATTCTATGCTGCTGCCAAAGATTCCATAAACTCTGCAATCAGGTACGTTGGTCAGAATCAGTTTGAGTGGCCCTTTAATCACGTAGAGCAAGAAGACACACTGATCCCCGGTACAGTCCGCTATGCGTATCCAGAGGATGCAAAGACGATTGACTTTGACACCTTCAGGGTTAAACGTAACGACACTTTCAGCAATACTACCCAGAAGCTTCGTATCATTTCCTACGAGGACTATCTGGAAAACTATCTGGACGATGAATACAACACTGCAAACACTTCCATCAGGAGCCTTCCTCAGAGAGTGTTCAGAACGCCTGACCAGAAATTTGGGGTTCATCCTGCACCAAACTACGCATATGAGTTGGTGTATGAGTACTACAGGCTCCCGGTTGACTTGATTAACGCTACAGATGTCCCTACGCTGCCAGAGCAGTTCCGTTCTATCATTGTTGATGGAGCTATGTACTACGCATACACTTTCCGTGGTAACACTCAGGATGCTACTCTGCACCTGCAGAAGTTTGATGAAGGCATTAAGGATATGAGAACTCTCTACATCAATCGCTATGATTATGTAAGGGATACTCGCGTCATCAGGAACATCTCTAACAACATGCGGGTTGGGTAATATGCCGACAGCATGGGAAACTTTTCCTATCGAAATTAAGGGGGGTCTTGTCACAAACATTTCTCCTCTCCAACAGGGCATTACTGCACCGGGAACAGCCAGACGTTTGATTAACTTTGAGCCGTCCATTGAGGGTGGTTACAAGCGTATTCTGGGCTACAACAAATTTGATAGTGCCTTCATTCCACCCTACGGTGAACCTCTTGTTCAGGGAAGCGGCCAGACAGGTACAACTCTTGTTATCGCAAACATCTTTGAGACGCCCGTTGTAGGGGATAGGGTGACTGTTGCAGGTGTCACTGGTACTTACACAGTCTCTGCAGTCTCTTTCAACAGCACTTCTAAGAATGCTACCCTGACGCTGAGTGCTTCACTGGCATCCTCTCCTGCAGACAAAGCAGCAGTGACTTTCTCCAATAACCAGAACTTGGTAGAGGGTCTTGTATACTACCGTCAGAGAGCTTTGGTGTCTCGTGGTGGGGCTATCTGGGAGTCAGACGGCACTGGCTGGATTAGGATCAATAAACCTGTCTACGGCACTGTCCTTGTCAATGGTGGGAGCCAAACAGGCACAAGTCTTGTCGTTGATGGTCTTACTGGGGTACCCCAACAGGGTGATACCTTTACTATAGCAGGCATCGAAAAAGTCTACGCCATTACAAGCAGTGTCACTGTGACTTCTGGTGGTGCTACTCTTACCATTACTCCCGCACTGGCATCTTCTCCTGCAAACAACGCTGCAATTACCTTTCGGAGTGCAGACAGGTCTCTTGGTGGCAAGCTGCGGTTTGAGCGTTATTCTTTTACAGGCACCTCCACTATCTCTGGTGTTGATGGCGCTAATTACCCATTCAAGTATGATGGAACCACCTTTACGGTTCTTACTGGTGCACCTGCAGAGATTCTTGGTGCTACTCACGTTGCTGAGTTCAAGAACCAACTCTTTTTTGCAAACGGTAACTCCCTCGTATTTACTTCCCCCTACACGGATACGGAATTTTCTGTCGCTCTGGGTGCTGGACTCATTACCACGCCGCACGTAATTACTGGTCTGATTGTTTTCAGAGAGCAACTGATTATTTTTAGTACCAACCAAATCCACAGACTGACTGGTAACACTATCGCAGACTTCCAGTTGCAGCCCATCTCACTGGACATTGGTTGTGTTAGGGTGGATACGATCCAAGAAGTTGGTGGAGATATTGCTTTCCTTGGCCCTGATGGTGTGAGGCTTCTGAGTGCTACAGACCGTATTGGTGACTTTGGTCTTGCTGTGGCTTCTCGTCCTATTCAGTCTGAAGTAGAAAATTTGATCTCTGGAAATACCAGCTTTACTTCTTGTGTGATTCGTGGTAAAAATCAGTACAGAATGTTTGGGTATGCTGCAAGCAAAACACCTGAGACTTCTCTTGGAGTTCTTGCTACACAGTTTGCAGACCAGACTGCACAAGGAATGGCTTGGGCTGAAGTCAACGGTATCTTGGCCTACGTTGCAGACAGCATCTATTCCGCTGCAGATGCCTCTGAGACAATCTTGTTTGCGAACAGAGATGGCTACGTGTACAGGATGGAGTCTGGCAACAATTTTGATGGTGAGGCTATTCGTGCTCAGTACTTTACCCCTCACCTACCGCTGACTGATCCCAGAGTACGTAAGACTTTCTACAAACTAACAACATACGTCAACCCAGAAGGTTCTATCTCAGGTGCAGTATCTCCAAAGCTAAACTTCGACCAGACTAGTACGATTCAACCACCCCCCATTAATTTGGAAAACACAACAGATAGCCCCTTCTTCTACGGAACTGCTGTGTACGGTACATCTACTTACGGCGGAAAACTTACTTACTCTTTCACCTCTCAAATGATTGGCTCTGGACTCACCATCAGTCTTCAGTTTGCTTTCGAAAGCATCACACCACCCTTCTCTCTGGATGCAATCACCATAGAGTATCTTAACAACGACAGGCAGTAAAATGGCAACAGGCTACACTCGCAACGACACAACGAACAACATCGCCAATGGCAACGTAATCAATGCCGCCGACTTGGACGGTGAGTTCGACGCTATTCAAGCAGCCTACGATGTTACTACTGGCCATGACCACGATGGTACGGTTGGTGGAGGTGCACCCATCAAGGCACTTGGACCTGCTCAGGATATTGTCATCACAACCTCGGTGATCCGTCCCAAGACTGACAATACGGTTGATCTCGGTACTTCTACTCTAGAGTTCAAAGACCTCTTCCTTGATGGTACTGCCAAGGTGGACACCCTGACTGTCGATGAGAGTGCAACCATTGCTGCTGGCCTCACCGTAGATACTACCACTCTCGTCGTTGATGCTACGAATAACAGAGTGGGTGTTGGTACTGCTTCTCCCAGCACGACCCTCCACATCTCTTCTGCTACACCCATCATCACCCTGACAGATACAGACAACCCTCACTCTGCTACGATCAATACCAATAGCGCAACTGGTTCTCTGTCTATTTCTGCAGACACGGGTAATGCTGTTGCTGACAGTGCTATCATCCTGAACATTGACAACACTGAAAAGGTTCGTGTCCTTGCTGATGGTAGTGTTGGTATTGGTACAGCAACCCCTTCGGCCACCCTTGACGTTGTTGGTGGTGCAGAAATCAATGGTGATCTGACTGTCACTGGTAACACCACTCTTGGTAATGCTGCTACAGACACTGTTACCTTTACTGCAGATGTTGCCTCTAACTTGATCCCTTCTGCTGACAATACTTACGATCTGGGTGCTTCTGGGTCTGAGTGGAAGGACTTGTATATTGATGGTACCGCAAACATTGATGCTCTTGTTGCTGATGCTGCCACTATTATTACCTCGACTGGTGGTGTTCTTACTCTGCAGAGAGATGATACTGCAATCACTTCTGGTGAGACCCTCGGTGAGATTGACTTCCAAGCACCCAATGTCTCTGGTGGTGGTGATGCCATTGTTGTTGCTGCGACCATCAAGGCTGTGGCTGGGGACACTTTTGACGCTGCAGTAAATAAAACCTCTCTGCTCTTCCAGACTGCTAGTTCTGGTGCTGTTGCCACTCGTATGGAGATTGATGGTGATGGTAACACTACTATCTCTGGTATTCTCACCGCTTCGAGTGATGTTAGTATTGCTGACAAGATTATTCACACTGGCGACACCAACACCGCTATTCGCTTCCCTGCGGCTGATACCGTGACGGTGGAGACGAGTGGTACTGAGCGGTTGCGGGTGGATAGTTCGGGCAACGTGGGCATTGGGACGAGTTCGCCGGGGGCCATGCTTGATCTTACAAGTGGTAACGCTGGTCTTGGTATTCTTGCAGCAACTAATCGCCTACGTTTTACTGACACCGACCCTACGCTAGTTTCAGGCCAGACAACTGGTTCGGTCGAGTGGTTCACTTCGGACACGGACAGCCCCGGCGTTCATGCCTACATTGGCACGTTAGGGGCCAACACAGGTGCTGCTGCACTTACTTTCGGCACCGGGGTTGGTGGATCGTCTGCTGAACGTATGAGAATCGACTCTGCAGGCAACGTAGGGATTGGGACGACTTCGCCAGACGCCCTCCTGTCCGTAAACGGCGTGGCCTCCTTTGGAGACGGCTCTGCTGCCGCTCCGTCGATCACAAATTTTGGTGACCTGAACACGGGTATGTTCTTCCCTGCGGCTGACACTGTGTCTGTGGCCACGGCTGGGGCTGAACGTATGCGCATCGACTCATCAGGCAACCTCGGTTTGGGGGTTACGCCGAGTACTGGCTCTTTGAAGCACATTGAAGTGGGGGCTGTCGGCAATGCTGTTACTGGATATCCCGCTGATGCCGCGATCTATGTGACCTCAAACGCTGTATTCGCAAGCGGTTGGAGATACACGCAGAGCAGCAAGTTGGCGACACGTTATGCTGGCGAGGCAGGCCAACACCAATGGTTCACCGCCCCCTCCGGCACCGCAGGCAACGCGATTACCTTCACGCAGGCTATGACGCTGGATGCGAATGGGCGGCTGGGGATTGGTACGAGTAGTCCTCAGACTGAGCTTGAGATTTCTGGAAACAATACTACTACATCCAGTGTTGTTGCGTCTATTTCTGGTACCACTATGACTGTTACCACAGTAAATTCTGGTTCTCTTGCTGTTAATGATCGCATCCACGGTACGGGTGTTGAGTGGAACACTTACATTACTGCTCTGGGGACTGGCACTGGTGGCACTGGTACCTACACCGTCAACAATACCCAGACGGTTTCCAGTACAACACTCTACGGTTCACCTGCGGGTAACAACATTCTGCGTATTACCAACACTGATACCTCTGAGCAGTCTGGACAAACAACTGGTGGCATTGAGTTTTTTGGCTCAGACTCAAGTACTCCGGGTGCAGGTGTTAAAGGGTACATTGCGTTGGTTGGGGAAGACACCTCTCCAGACTACTCCATGCTTTTTGGTACAAGCAATGATACTGCCAGCACTCATGCAGTAGAACGTATGCGTATTACCTCTGAGGGCAACGTAGGGATTGGGACGGCTTCTCCCGGTGCGAAGCTGGAGGTTTCTGGAAGTTCGCGGTTCTTTGGAAATGGTAGCGCACCTGTAAACTGGGGTGATACAAGCACTAGAGGTGTTCTTACTTACGTTGGCACTGACCCAGTTGTTCAGGCCGTGAGCGGCGCAAACCTGTTGTTTTATAATGGTACATCTGAACACGCCCGCATCGACAGCAGCGGGAACCTGCTGGTGAGTGGCACTTCTACTAGCCCTCATACTGCTGGTGGTAATCCGGCACAAAGTGCGCTTTTATCGGGTGGTCGGATACTTGCTGCGGTCACTTCTGATGCAGTGATGGAGTTAAATAGAACATCCACAGACGGCACCATCGTAAATTTTCGTCAAGCAGCTACAGTCGAAGGCTCTATCTCCGTCTCCGGCACGACCGTCAGCTACAACGGTGGTCACCTCTCACGCTGGGCGCAATTCCCTGACAACGCGCGGCCTGAACTTCTCAAAGGCACGGTCATGTCAAACCTTGACCAGATGTCGAACTGGGACCAAGAGGACAACGAACAGCTTAACTGTGTTCAGGTCAGCACTGTCGAGGGTGATGCCAACGTGGCTGGGGTGTTCGTGGCTTGGGATAGCACCGAGGACGACTACAACGACATCCTGCTTGCCATGACGGGCGACATGGTGATCCGCATCGCGGGTGGCACCACGGTCCAGAGAGGTGATCTCCTGATGTCCGCAGGCGACGGCACGGCTAAAGCCCAAGGCGACGACATCGTGCGCTCCAAGACCATCGCCAAGGTCACGTCAACCCATATCTCGCACACCTACGCAGATGGCTCCTACGCTGTTCCGTGCGTGTTGATGGCTTGCTAACTTTAACCCCTAACCCCCCGCAACCCTTAAAGAAAGGAGGATCACGATGGCCGAGAAAAAACCAAACGTCATTACGATCAACGACAAAGACTACACCGAAGACCAACTGACGGACGAGCAGAAGATGCTTATCAACCACGTCGCTGATCTGGACCGCAAGATCGGTTCGACACGGTTCAACCTTGACCAGCTTCAGGTTGGCCGCAATGCCTTCTTGAACATGCTTACTGCCTCACTGGCGCAAGAATAACCTGTCAATAAGGCTGAAGGAGTAAGCCATGGAAGTCTTAAACACCATCATGCAGTGGATTGTAGCTCCTGTTGCTGGCTTTGTATTCTTGATCTATCGAACTCAACAGGATCATGCTACAAAGCTGGCAGTGCTTTCTGCTGTACACGATGCTAACAAAGAGGCTTACGACAGGGAGTTCAAAGAGATGCGAGAAAACTTCAAGACTGTTATGACCAAATTGGACAATATTGAACAGGCGTTGCGGAAATGAGATTTGTACTTATTCTCTTGGTCGCTGGCTGTGGCCCTGTTACTGTCTCCTCCGTGGCCTATACAACAGCCTGCCCGAAAGGTGATACTCAGTGCGAGATACGACAGAACTCAGAGACACTCTACTACATGGGCAAGACGGAAGCAGCAGACGCACTCCTTTGCTCTGGAGATACGCGAGATGTTATGGGGGCGCTCTGCTCTCTCTACTGATTTTATCTTCTCCTATTTTTGCTCAAGTAACAGGTGATTTGAATACTAACTCCGGTAATACCAACTCTACTATAGGCAGCAACAATAACTCGTCTGAGAGTACTACCAATTACAACGGTTCTGGATCAGCGCCCTTTAGCACCCCAGTACCAACTGCTGCAGCACCTACGGTTATGGGTGGTGGTGGAAACGACTCCTGCTTAATCCCTTACCAGCAAGCCTTCCAGATAAGTATTCTTGGTCGTTCTGAGGGTAAGATGGAGCAAGACCCACAGTGCAACAGGAGGAAAGATGCCAGACTGCTTGGCACACCTCAGGAGCAGGGTGGTCTCGGATTGCAAGTCAGTGGTATTTCTTTGATGTGCGATAACCCTCAAGTCTTTAGGGCAATGGCACTAGCATCTACTCCCTGTCCGATTTACTCTATTGAGACAGGAAAACTTTTAGTCGGTAGGGAGGGTTATATTGTCATGAGAGAAAACCCTCACGTGTATATTGTTGGATACTCTCTAGACCGTTCCTTCTGGAACACTTTCTTAAAAATAGGTCAGGAACTACCAGATGTCACTCCTCAAGAAAACAGCGGCCCTACTCTTTCTGAGCGTTTCCGCCGCTCAAGCAGACCCAACAGTAACGGGGTTGAACCAGTCAGCCCAAACAATCCTTAACCAACTCTCGGCTGCTCAGAGCCTGACTGCTGGTGCTGTCTATAGTGCAGGAAACGGAGACATTATTGCTTCTGGCGTCATGCAGAATGCAGCCATCACCGAACAAATGCGATTGGACTACAATGGAGACATTCAGGCAGTCCTCGACGCAACCTACTACAATGCTCAGATGTTGTTTGAAGATCAACACGAACAAGCCATGACAAATCTGGATTCGGCTGTAGATGACCTTGTTGCTGCTACCGCTGTCCTGATGGAAGTTCAAGCTGTTGCCAACATGGCTGCTAACGCCGATACGGTGCAGGAGCAACTTGCATTCCAAACAATCCTGAGCAACAACGACATGAGCATCAGTGCTGGTGACGTGAATAACTACAACAACGCTCTTGGTGCTGTACAGACCTACGCACGTGATGCTGGTGCTTTCTTGGCTGCTTCTCGTAATACGACCATGACTGGCTCAGTGGATGCTTACGCTGCAAACACCAGCACTAGCCTCTACGGTGCCACAGTGGCTTATTCCGCTACGGCTGACATCATGAATGTGAGTGCAGGTCAGGTGTTTGGTATTGGTCTGCAGGGTCTTCTGGGTAACAACGTAGTTACTCTGTCTGAGGTCTATGCTGCAGGTTATGGTTCGTGAGTGAAGAGACTGAAACCAATGGCCTGAGGATTGCAGGCTTTGATGTGAAAGGGTGGTGGCTGGCTGCTGCCCTTCCAGTCCTCTCCGGTATTAGTGGTACTATCTATTACTCGTATGATGTAGTCAATCGTTTCTGGGGCGTAGAGGAAAGTGTTGCGGAAGTTCTTGATGTGGTCAGCAGGGTGCAGACACTAGAACAGGCCATACAGGACAACGACGTAAGAGGTCTTGCACCAAAGCTGTCTGCTATCTCAACTCAAATGACTACGATCCTCGAACAACAAAAAGAACTGATGGACCTAAGGTCTATGGTTGAGAAGTCTGACAGCGTAACCTCTGGTCTGCAGGGTAAGCTAGAAAAGTATGATGCAGAGATTGAAGACTTGTGGAAAGCCATGGACGATTTGGTAAGGAACCCAATGCAATGAAAACAGAATACCTAGTCTGGAGTGGCTTTATCGCCGTTATGGCTGCTGTCTTCTATCTCTCTGGAGATGGTTTTTACAGGTATCCGTGTCAAGACCCTGAGAATTGGTCAGCACTAGAATGCACTCCACCTATTTGCCTTCGCACCAGAATGTGTGCAACAGACCTCACAGGAGCTACAGAATGAGCAAGAACGACCCTGATTTTATGGAAGCCAAGCTACGCTATTTTATTGGTGTGGCACTAGTTATGATCCTTGGTGGCATCATCTTTGCCGTCCTCTATAGCTTGGTTTTTGTAACTCAGCCTCTGGGTGAAAGCTCGGAAATGGATAGAAAATTCTTTGAAGTACTGACTCCCATTGCCTCGTTTATTGTGGGTGCTCTGGGTGGCGTAATGGCCGCAGGAAACAATCGCAGCAAGGGTGGTAATGATGAGCCGCCTACACAGGAGTACACTGAATGATTGGACGTATCATTGGAATGCTCGTTGGCCGTAAGGTTAAAGAGAAAGTAGCTGACGCTGTTTTGGACAAGGTAGATTTGCCTGACCCAGTTGAGGATGTCATCAAGGCTGCTATTACTGGTAACCCGACAGACTTGCTCGGCAACATGGGTAAGGACATGGCTAAAGAGGCTGTGTTGGATGTGATTACAAGCAAGGCACCTGCTAAAAGAACGAGGAAGAAATGACACTTCTGACAGAGGCCCAACTGGCCGTAATGATCCCCACCAATAAAGAAGTTGCAGAGTGGTGTGCTGCCCTGAACGAAATGTTGCCTAAGTACAACATTACGACCGACAAGCGTATTGCTGGTTTCATCAGCCAGTGTGCTCACGAGAGCATGGACTTCCGGGTACTGCAAGAGAACCTGAACTACAAAGAAGCTACCTTGCTCAAGGTGTTCCCGAGATACTTTGGTCCCGGTAAAGAGAATGCTGCTGAGTATGCAGGCAAACCTGAAAAGATCGCCAACTATGTTTACATGGATAAAAATCGCTCTAAGGCTGGTGCTTTAGGCAATGTGAAGGATGGTGACGGGTGGTTATTTTCTGGAAAAGGTCTGAAACAGGTTACTGGCCGTGCAAATACGACTGCCTTTGGCAAGACCGTGGGCATGACTGCTGAAGAGGCTGCTGCTTACCTGTTGACCAAGAAGGGTGCTCTGGAGAGTGCTCTGTGGTTCTGGAACAGCCGTAACCTAAATGAGGTTGCTGACACTGGCGACCAAGTGAGACTGACCAAAATCATTAATGGTGGTGACATTGGTTTGGCTGATCGTCAGGCTCGTTACGCACGTGCTATGGCTGCTCTTGGTGGTAAGATTGAAGTCTCCATCAATTCTCAGATTACTGATGCAGTGACTCAAGCTCTGCGTCGTGGTTCGAAGGGTGACATGGTAAAGAAGATGCAAGCCAAGCTTGGTCTAACTGCTGATGGTGACTTTGGTCCGGGAACTGAAGCTGCTCTGAAGAAGTGGCAGACTGCTAACGGATTGACCGCTGATGGTGTGGCTGGACCTAAAACCCTAGCTAAGTTGCTTGGGTAAAATAGTACTTGCAAAACTGCAAAGCTTGTAATAATATAGACGAATAAACTGGAGAGCCTCTGTGGATTTCGATACTAATCAAAAATATAGCCTACTCTCTAAGATGGGTTACACTGGTCCCGCAGAAGGTCCAGCCATGGAGGCTTTCATTCAATCTAGTCCGGGTGTAGCTGCTCGTATGGGTAAGTTCTCTCGTGCTCTCCAGAAACGTACTGGCATGAATACTGCTGGTATGGCTGCAGGTGGTACCACTAAAAGCGACGGCACAAAGCTTGCAGAAGCAGCTATCCAAAACCCAGCCAATTTAATTGAGGAAGCACAGGTAGCTAAGGTTACTGAGACTCCCGGAACCACTATTGCTGCTGGTACAGGACAGGTGACTACACCCACAGTTGCTACCACTGCTGTTACTGCTGATACCACTACTGCTGCTGCACCTAAAGTTACTGCTCCTGCTACCATGACTGCAGATACTGTGGCAGACGATGTCTCTAAGGCTGTAAAGGGTGTTACCGGAGAACAGGGTACAGTCTCTAAGGGTGCTCAAGTAACAGCGGCACAACAGACTACAAGCTCTATCTCTGGCATGGAAGCTGCTCAGGGTGAAGCCTTCCTCATGACTAACCCTGTTCAGAGGGAGCTTGAAAGGGGAGAACTGGTCTCTGGTAGTGCCGTTGATGCTGCCAAAGTCAATAAGCTGATGAACAACGTCAAGGCAGCTACAGCTACTCCCTCTCAGAAGGCTACAGTTCAAGGCCAGCTTGAAGGTCTGATGACTCAGTTTGAGGGTGGTAATACACCTGCTTGGGCTGCTGGTGCTATGCGTAATGCTCAGGCCATGCTATCCCAGAGAGGTCTTGGTGCATCCTCACTTGCTGGTCAGGCAGTTATTCAGGCTGCTATGGAATCTGCACTCCCTATTGCTCAGGCTGATGCCTCTACCTTTGCTCAGTTTGAAGCACAGAACCTGTCGAACAGACAACAGACTGCTCTCTTTGCCGCTCAGCAACGTGCTGCTTTCTTGCAACAGGACTTCGATCAGGCTTTCCAGACAAGAGTTCTAAACGCAGCTAAGATTTCTGACATCGCTAACATGAACTTTACTGCAGAACAGAATATCGCTCTGGAGAATAGCCGTGCAGTAAATACAATGAACCTTGCCAACCTTGATGCTCGTCAGGGTATGGTTATGGCTAAGGCTGCTGCACTTGCAAACCTTGATATGGCAAACTTGAGCAATCGTCAACAGGCTGCAGTGCAGAACGCTCAGGCTTTCTTGCAGATGGACATGGCTAACTTGGACAACAGACAGCAGGCGACTATGTTCCGTGCTCAGTCGAGTGTTCAGGCTCTCTTTACAGATCAGGCTGCTATCAATGCTGCCCGTCAGTTCAATGCTGCCAGTAAGAACCAGACTGACCAATTCTTTGCTGACCTTGGCTCTCGTGTGTCTATGTTCAACTCAGAACAGAAGAATGCTATGGCCCAGTTCAATGCTGGTGAGGCTAATGCTACAAGGCGTTTCAATGCACAACTTGAGTCTCAGCGTAAGCAATTCAACGCCACTAATTCTCTCGTCGTTGCTCAGGCTAACGCTCAGTGGAGACAGAGCATCACTCTCACTAACACTGCTGCACAGAACGAAGCTAACCTAGAAAAAGCAAGAGCAATGAACGGAATGACCGCAAAAGCTATTGACGAAGTTTGGCAAAGAGAGCGTGATACCCTTTCATACGCCTTTACTGCGTACCAGAATGAGAGTGATCGTAAGGCTATGATCCTTCTCGCAGATAAGAAAGATGCTCTTGAAAAGTACAAGATTGAATCAGAGGCTGACGCGGACCTTATGGCAGGTGCTTTGAGTTGGTTATTCGGGTAATTACGTTAGGACAACGACATGGAATACGCAGATAACTATAAACAAACTGTATCCCTTGCAGACAAACTGAGGGAAGCCCAGACACAAAAACCTCGGAAGGGCTTTGCGGAGCGTGTCCAAGAGTACGAGCAGATGGATCAAGACCTTACCGTCACTGTTGCAAGATACCTTGACGGTGTTAGGGATATGTTCAAGAGAGAAGAACAAACTCAAAAAGATAGGGCTTCAGAAATTGAGAATTATCTTAACTTCAAAGATGGCTCTCCTATGCCCAAGAGGAACCCTAGCTACTGGGAAAATGCACCCCTACTTGCACCAATCACAGCCGCTGAAACTGACGAAAACATCAGGGCTATCCTCGAAACGCTCAAGGCAAAAGAGTCCAGCGGTGATTACACTGTAAAAAACTCCAAACCTCACCAAACTGCTTCAGGAGCATACGGGTATATTGATAAGACGTGGCGCGGACTGACTGAGAAGTATGGGATTGGCACTGAGTACAAGTCTGCAAAGGATGCACCACCTGAAATTCAGGACATGGTTGCCGCAAATAACGTCAGAGAAATCTTGCTTGAAAACAACAATGATGTTACCAAAGTCCCACTTGTGTGGTATACTGGTAATCCTCGGGGTGAGATCAGCCAGAAGGCACTTGATGTCAATGATGGCCTTACCCCTGCAGAGTACCAGAATGACTGGATGAGAAGATACAATAAGATGCTAGGAACCCCGTAATGCAATTTGATGCACCTATCCCCGGACAGTCCTTGACGACAGAACCCAAGAATTTTCCTTGGGAAAGACCGCCAGAGATCGTTGATCCAGAGCTTGCTATTCAGTACCACCTCGAGAAGCTGTCTCGTCCTGCGACTGTTGAGGGTATTCTGGATACGATTGACATGCTTGATGTAGACATTGCAACCCTCACAAAAGGTTATCTGCGCGCTCAGGTGGCAGAAGGTATTCACAGTATTGATGTGAGTCTGATTGTTGCCCCTGTTATCCATGAGTTTATTAAGCAGGTTGCCACGGCGGCTGGGATTGACTTTGATGAGGGCTTTGAAGACAAGACCCGCACTAAGAACGCTAAAAGAAAGCGTGAAGAAGAGTCTGCAAAGAGATACATAAAGAATCTTGGGGTTAGTCCCAGAGAACTTGTAGAAGATGCTGAAGTTGAAGCGGAAGAAGATTCGGTAGAAGTCCCTACTAAGGGTCTTATGTCTAGGGAGACTAAGTAATGTCCGCAGGTATCAGAGCAGGTATCGGCAGAGCCTTGTCGCTTTCGGCTGAGAGAAGGTATCAAGAGCGTGTTAGGGAGAATGAGCTGGCTGCTCGTAAGGCAGAGCTTGAAGAGACCCGTGCTTGGGAAACAAAAACCTACATGGAGAGGTTACAACAAGAACGTACAGATGCTATCTTCAGGATTGGATTAGAAAGAGGTGCATTCACTTCAGGTCTTCAAGACGTATCTCATGAACTGAGTGTCCTTAAAGAATTTGGTGCATCCGAAGAGACCCTCGCCAAGATTTCTTCCTACGGACCTGAAGCACTACAAGATGTTATCACGAAAGTGCAAAAAAAGCAGGAAGAGTATGCTGGCACACCCCTTAAGTTTGGTCCTGCTGATTTGGAGTCTTTGTTGTCTACCGCAGTCAGTAGCACCTCTCCGGGTGGAGTCCCTGACATCGACAAGGCTGCGAGTATCCTTGGCTTGACCCCCGAAGAACTAGATCAGCCCTATGCGGGTGGTCTGACTGTTCGGGATGTTGTTACTAAAAGCCTTGGTACACCTGCTACTACAAAGACCACTTTTCTGGATCAGCCTAAAGGGAAGCCTCTGGATACTTCGGACATCACCAACATCCAAGAGGGTGCGAAGAAAGGTCTTGAGGACGCTCTAATTGGCCAAGAGATTTATTTTTCCCAAGAAGCGACCAGACTGAGGGAGAAAGAGGCAAGAGAAGGTTTGACAGACGAGGAGGTCACGCTTAGAAATTCTGTTAGTGACAGTATCGACGAGTTGAAAACTGCTAAAGACAGCCTTAAGAGAGGTTCTGTTGACGCCGCTGTAGCACTGGTGGGTGGTCAAGCAATTATGCCTTACCTCATTAATAACCCCGTGGCACTTGAGTATTCTTTTGGCCCGAGTTGGAATCAAGCTATTCAGAAATACACCTTTAGTTCTAGGGAAGAGGCTCTGGCTGCTTACGAGAATAAAAACCTCAAAATTGGCGACATTATAATTATTAATGGTATAATGGATACTGTAAAATGATGGATTTTAATCTCTCGAGAAAAGAAGAAGAAGAGGGGGGTGGTAAAAAGGTAAGCCCTACCCCTTCAGAGCAGGCCGATTTGTTTAACCTCTCAGGTGAGGGGGGTCAAGAAGTTCAAAGGTCACCTAGACAGGGAGAGCGAGGGGCTACTTTTAATCTCTCAGGAGGTGCGAGATTACAACCCACTGTAGAATTACAGACTGAGGCTATGCTCCCTGTTGAACCTGTTGACCCTTTTGCTAAGTATGGGGAGAAGAGTGTCACAGATGAGATGATCCTCGCTGACCCAGACCTTATGAATGTTGTAGACACGGCTTTGAAAGCAAGATTTGGTGCCCGAAGCACTCTTTCTGGTGTCGCTACAGGTCTTGCTGGTGGGGCCACTGCTTCTTATGAAGGTAAGTCTCCAGAAGAACGACTGGAAATCTGGAACAACTGGCAGAGGTCTTTTGCTGGTGGGCAGTCTGTCACAACACTCAATGAAGTAGCCTTTTGGCAGGGTGCCAACGAGGAACAACAGAATGCTGTTGGTGCAAGTTATGAGTTGTTTGATAGAAAAGCCAATATCTTCACTGGCCCAGAAACTTGGGGAGAAACCTTTGATGGTATCGGGGACTACATTAAGGCTGCAATCTATGATCCGGTGACTGTTGCCAGCTTTGGTGTGGGTAAGGCTGTAGCAGCAGGTGGCACTAAGGCTGGTGTACAGGCCCTTAAAGCAACTGCAATCGAGACATTTCGTAGGTCGCTTGCTCAGGGTGCTACTAGGGAAACTGCTAGGAAGGCTGCTAAGGATGCCACTCGGATGGGGTTTGCCTCACTTGGTGCCAAGACCGTAGCTCAATATTCTGCCGTTGATTTTGCAGCTAACGTCGGTACAGACATTGCGTATCAGGGTGTACTAATTGATGCTGAGGTACAGGAAGAGTACAGCTACGCACAGACTGGTGTCGCAGCCTTAGGTACCATTGTACTACCCTCTCTCATTGCCGCAACAAAGGGTGTAGAAGCCCTTGCCGTAGGTGCTCGTCAAGCATCTGCTAAACTTCCTGCTGGTGAGCGTGGCGTGTTTGAGGCTTTTGTAGATGTGCAAAGAAAGTTTGGGAACCTTGATTCTGAAGCCGTTACCAATGCAGTAAAGCAAAGAACCAATATGGGGCAGGTCAGTAGCTCTCTCCAAAACACCTTCCAGAACTTTTCTCAGAACTTGAACAACTACGTGCCTTGGTCTCAAGCAAAAGTTGATGCAGGTAAAATCCTTAATAAAGAAGGTATTGCTCTCACTGCAGGAGAAAACCAAAACCTATTCTGGAAGAGTTTCCTTTTTGGAGACACTCAAGGTACACAAAAAGGTTTTGCACAGGAGCTTGCAGACGGAGGTTTCGTGTACGTCCCTAGAGGTAAGGACGACAAGGTTACAAACTTCATTGGGGATGCAATGTCTTGGCTGGACGACGCAACAGTGAAGCAACTTGTTACAGATTTTGAGAGTTCTGTCGGCAAGACCTTTGATGGAGAAATCGAGACTGCAGAACAACTCAGTGCGGCTTTCAAGAATAGACAGAGCCTCTTCGGTTCAGGTTTGGCTGACTCCAAGCAGGCTCAGGATATTATTGGTAGGGGTGGTACTGTTGCTGAACTCGCTAAGAGTATGAGTAGACAAGTGGACGAGGATCGCCCTGAGGTTGGTCAGTTCGTCCTCTCTGTCTGGAAGCGTCTCGTCACCTCCCACCCATCTACCACTGGCCTGAACGTCAAAGGTTGGGCTGCTACTGCCATTATGAACAGTGCCTCTGACGTTGTGTTGGGTGGTCTTAAGCTGGGTGAGGCTGCAGTCTACAAGATGGCAGGTAAACAGGGTGCCTATGAAGCTGCCTTGAATGCCTCTAAAGGTTCTGTTATTGGTGCCATCAAGCGTGGTTACAACCTCTTTACCCCTAACATGACTATGGATGCCGCAGATGGGTATCTCATGCTTAAGCCGGAGTTGTACGAACAGATTATCAGAGAAAGTTCTGGCGGTGTCGATGGGGGTAAAATTCTTGACCTATACAACATTGACCCTACAAACAAAGCTGCCAACCTGACCGAAAAGACTGTCACTGCGTTACAACACCTCACAGGTGCTAGACTTCAGGATGAGGTTACTAAACTCTTGTCTTTCCAGAGTGCCCTAGAACAGGGTATTATGAGGGAGTACGGTCAATCCTACAACGAGTTTATGAGTCGCCCTGATGCCTATATTGAGATGTTTAGTCCTCGCTTCAAGGAGCGTGTAGATGCTTGGGCAATGAACAGGACTCTCCGGGAAACCTCGTCTAAGAGTTGGTCTCAGAAAGAGGGAAGAGGTTTCTTTCTAAGTGCTGCTAAGATTGTTGAGGGTGCTTCTCGAAACCCTGTGGGTGGTTATGCGATTCCCTTTGGTTCCTTTATGAATACTGCACTGGCCACACTGGGTGATTACTCTGGTTTCAACGCAGTAAAGCATCTAACTGCAAGGAGTCTGACTGCCACTGGCATTGCACCTTCACGTATTGACTTCGCAGAAGAGGAAGGGATGGAGCTTCTCGCAAAAGGTCTTGTGGGGTGGTCTGCTGTTACCCTGTATCTGCCACAAGCTATTGAGAAAGTCGAGAGCGGTTTGACTTGGAACCAACAACCTCGTGATGACGGCTCTATCGCAGATTTGACCTACGATTTTCCTCTCTCCTATGTCATGATGATTACTCAGATGGCTGCACACTATGTGAAAGATGGAGAAATACCTACTTCTCTAGCAGAAGAAGCTTTTACTACTCTTGGTGGTGCACCCTTCCGTCAGATGGACGACGCAGCTAGACAGACCTACGAGGTTATACAGAGTGGACTGACCGGAGACTATGATGAAGCTTTTGCAAGTAGTCTTGAGGTTCTTTCAGGGCTTGGCTCTCGTATTATCTCTGGTGCGCTTCGTCCTCTTGACCCAGTTAATCAGGTGGCTATCTTGATGTCTGATGACTATACTCAGATTGACCGTAAGCAGGCAAACAATAAGTTCCTCGCAGAATCCTTCCGTTACGTAGATCAGATTTTTGGTGGTATTGAAGCACCCAGAGCGGCTACAGCTACTCGTGGTTTTGATCTTGGTCGCCCTGATCCGGGTAAGAGTTTGGGTGGTGTCAGAACATCCCCCAGCCCTAATGCTATTGAACGTATCCTTGCAGCCACAGGTAAGTCGTCTTGGCAAACTGGCATCAAATGGGGTGGAGACGACCAAGTAAAGAATACCATGGATGGCATCCTCGGCCCAATTCTTAACGCAGAAGCAGAGCGTATGCTTGAAGCAGAACCTGATTTCTTTGATAAAGATTTGCCAACTAAAGAAAAGAGAGTGGAAGAGGTTACTACAAGGGCTAAAAACATTACTGAGCAAGTCTTGGAGTATAGTTTCTCAAGTGAGGATACCCTAATCAAACTCAAGAGAGATTTGTCTGCAGTTAATAAGAAAGACTTGAAAAGGGCTATGGACTACCTCGGCTATGAAGGTAACCCTATGGAACTTGCCAAGGAAGAGGGTGGTGCTGAAAAGTTGGAGATGCTAATTTACTTCTCCAAGAACTTCGATGCCCTACTTGTAGAGTGAGCAAAAAGATAAAGGGGGCCTCGGCCCCCTAAGTCATTTATTAAGTTCAATCTTCAAGCATGTAGTCAGCCCACTCTTCGGCTTCTCTCTTGATCTCTTCCCTTCTTACGAGGCCAGTAGACCTTGAGAGGAGTGCATTCATGGCCATTCCCATCAAGTAGATTTTGGAAGTCATGGGCTTAGGAGGGACACTATGCCTCTTCTTTGCTCTGAACTCCTTGGCCTCTTCTTCGATGTTCATTGTCTCTGACCCACTCCAAGTTTCGAGAATAGGCTTTGTTGAATCCAAACTCCCAATCTCTGTATTTTGTTGTGTCCTTGTGGTACGGGTTTGTGGTCTGCCCTTTGCCAAAATCTTTGTATCCTTGTTCAAATGCGTTCATCAGTCGTCTCCATTGAGCGCCCAGATTATAAATACTACCAGTGCTAAGAGCAGCAAACCCTCAGTCATACTTGCTTCTCCATGAAAGCTAGGAGCCGCTTGTGGTACCACTCTGCCTTACGCAAGTCTTCTAGACCATTCTTGTAACGCCAGCGATGATTGTACTTAGCAATGTTCCCACGCAGGTAACCAATGTATTCATCTGGGCTGAGGAAGTCTTCAATGTATTCGATACACTCAATCTTCCCTTGACCATAGTGTGCAGGGCTGTTCACCATGTCTGTCGTCGTCTGACTTGCTGTCATAGCTTCTCTTCCTCGAATGCCACGATCCACTGCTTACAGATGTCACTGCGAACAATGTCATCCACTCCGAACTCAACGATAGGCACAGGCAGGTTGTGCTTCTTAACAAGATGGATGATCGCTGCTAGGCCCGACTTACCACCAATATCTGACTGCTTTATGTCACCGTTGATTACAACTTTACAATCTTTTCCGATCCGAGTCAAGAACATTTTGACCTCAGCGATGGAAGTGTTTTGTGCTTCGTCTAAGATAATGAAAGCATTCTTGAACGACCGTCCCCGCATAGTAGATAGGGGTGCCATTTCGATGTTGCCGTTCTTGATCCCAGTCTCTACTGTACCCTTACCCAACTGCTCATTGAGAACATCAAGCACAGGTGCAGCCCAAGGAGCAAACTTCTCTTCGAGTGTACCGGGGAAGTAACCTAAGTCCTTACCTACAGAGACGTTGGGGCGGGTCAGAATGATCTTGGTGATCTCTCTGTTGGCATACATGTTGGCTGCATAGGTGGCTGCAACAAAGGTCTTACCTGTACCAGAGAACCCGCAGACAATCACTTGATCTGAGCCATCCAGATGTTTGAGGTAGAGTGCTTGATTGTCGTTGAGTGGCTTGATGGCAACAGTACGCATTGCGCCTTCTTGTTCAGCGTTCTTGTAGCGTGATACCCGTTTGCCCTTAGGCTTCTCCAGAGTCATCATCAACCTCCACGTTTAAGATACCTTGTTTACCTAGATCAAGGAGCATCTGCACCACGACCTGTTCTATTTCATCTAAGTCCCTCTTAATCAACCAAGAGAGTAAGACGTTCGCTGTGAGTCCAGCTAGGATAGCTATTTCAACGGTCACTGTGTGCTCCACGAAGGTTTGTTACGAACAGTTTATACACATGTTCAGGTGCTGACAAGAGGGGGCCTTGCGGCGCAGTCTTAAGTCAAGTCAACGATCTCACAAGAACCAACACAGGCAAAGGTTTGAGTCCCTTTGGAAGTGTCTTCTTTCTCGTAATCGCTCAGCTTAGTCCAATCAATCTTCGGTGGCATGACAGCAAGTAGGTCTTCATACTCCCGTTGATTGATCTCCTGATAGGGTGCCTGTTGGTAGCTGTGGTCAGAGTGCGGCAAGAAAGACACACCAGATACTTCATCGAAGTACTTGTAGACCCAAGCACCAACTTCCATCCATTCATTGTCACGAACAGTCACCGTGATAGAAGCCTTATGTTCGCACCAGTGACGCTGATAGACCAACCACAACTCCAACTGTTCGATAGCCGTCATGTCGTTACGGGTAATAGCCCCTTCGGGAGACTTCTGTGGGAAACTAAAGACTGTGGTAGTCTCAGGCTTAATCACACAAGGCTCACTCGGAATACCTTGATCCTTCATAAGCTGCGTCAGAGGGTCTTTGTTATCACCTCTAACAGTACGAATGTAATACTCGCTATGACGAGCATGGATACCAGAAGCGGAGTCAACCAACTGACTAACCGTGCCAGAAGGCTTGACACAGGTGATAGCAGTAGAAGGATTAATGCCAAGACGTTCAGCCCACTCAGCGTTAGTAGTAACAGCGACATTCTTAAGATGCCCCAAGATGTTAGGAAGGTCTCGATTACCAGACAAGAATACGTTGTCCATGATGCCAGTCAACGACACACCAAGCAACCGCTCTTCCTCAGTGTTCTTCTGCCAAATCTTACGAAGATAGGGGAAGTGAGTGTACGTCGATTGGATAGTGCCAAGGATCGTAGCCAGCTTTACTTTCCGCTCCAAGTCCTCAAGTGTATCCGTAGCTCGGACCACGACTTCCGTGAGATTACAGAACTGGTACGGGCGAAGAATGATTTCACTGCACGGATTAGTGCCAAAGTCTTGGTTAGCATCACGACGACCATTCTTTGCAGCTTGTTTCTTAGATGCCTGACGAGAGAAGATACCACGCTCACCAGACTTGCTTTCCACCAGAGAGAGCCATTCACGCATGAAGGTTTCCATGTCAGGCTTCTCAGTGTAGGCCACAGAGTTGTTAGCCAAAGCACGTTGAGCATTACCTTCCCACCACATACCTGACTTAGCATGACGCATACGATCATCAGACAGGTTCGACAGAGAGATCATTGCAGAGCGACGAACACCGCCTACCACAACAACTTCACCAATCTTACACATGATGTCGTGGCACTCAATCGAAGACAGCTTACGACCAGCAGCACCCTTGAACTTCTCAATCGTATACTGGAACAATTCCACCAGAGGGGCAGGACCAGATGCACGACCACCAAAGGTCTTGAGTTTAGCGCCAGCAGGACGAACCTTAGACACGTCCCACTTAGGGATTTCCCCTGCATAGAGCATAGCAATCAGCTTACGCAGAGCCTTAGCCCAACCCTCTTTGCTGTCGTGGACAACGATCACATCTTCCGAGGTAAACATTTGCTCAGGAACCTCAGGCAGCTTGCTGATGTATTGACGCTCAACAGAGAAGCCAACACCAGTGCCACACAGAAGGATGAACATAGCCTCGTCAAAGGATTTGGGGTCGTCCACAGGCAGGTAGGAACAGTTGTAGCCAGCTGTGTTGTCACGCTCCAAGGCAGGACCAGCAGTCATCACAGCCCGCATCGAAGGCATGATCTCCAGACCAAGGATAGCCTCTTCGATTTCGTCAAGGATGATCTCGTCACGGGTTTTAGGTACAACAACATTAGTCATGTAGCGAGAGACAGTCTCACCCCAACCCTCACGCCGCTTATACTCTTCGAGCCAACGAGCATAGCGTGATGTGTGAATGAAGGACTGGTAGTCAGTAGGCAGGTGGTTACTCATTTTTTCACTTTCTTTTTGAGGCCAGTTCGATCACGATCTAGCTCATTATGATTGCAACGCGATGTGCTTGCACCACGATACGGTTTGTGCTGAGGTCATACTTGGATGTCAGTGGGTTCTGGATGGACCAGTCAACCAATACAACTGGAACCCCCTTGTCCTGCACTTTCTGCAGCTTGTCTATAAGCTCTTGCACTGTCATGTGATCGAACCGAGTAGTTTTAGTCCAATGAAGGGAGTTGTCAAGAGATAGATCGACATCAGATCAAATCCCCCAAGTAGACAGCAGGGTAGTCAGGGTTCTTTATGATCTTCCCATCCTCCCTTCGCTTGACGGTCCCATCCGGCTGCACACAACGACCGATATTGTTGTCATGCACACGCTCCACAGCCTCATCTAGATTATATCCGGCAGCAAGGGCATAGCCGTAGATCACGTATACAAGGTCTGCAAGCTCCTTCAAGTCCTTCACGGTGTGTGGCAACTCTTTGCACCACTCCTCGTACTCTTCACAGATCAACTTCTGGTACAGTGCCACGTCAGGTTTTTGACCAAGAACTTTAGAGAACTCCCTCACCATAGCGGAAGGGGTGTATTGCTTCTCTTGTTCAAAGTAGTCTAGTCCTGTGTCTTTCCACTTAGCCATTTCCTGCCTCCATTACATCCAGTGTGTGCAGCGTCAGATCATCAATATCAAACACTGCTGATTCAATCAAGCTGTAGACATTCTCCATCTCGTCGTCGGTACCAGCAAAGGCTGCTTCGGGATGGACTTCAACAAGGATTGTCACTTCGTAGTTCATTCAGCATACTCTCGCATGATCTGGTTGAGGGAAACAAACTCAGGCTCGTACATGCCATCCTCCAACTCACGCTTCACTACCACACCGTGCCACCACTGTCTGTTTGCTTGCCCAGCCCAGTGCTCCTCTGCGCCCTTATAGCAGCCCACCACGAGGCCAATGTTGCCATGAGGTAGCCCACCATCCTTGAAGTACATGTCACGCTTGTGAGAGTGCCCACAGGTGGCAGAACAGCCAAGGTTATTCACCATCGTATAAGCGTGATGGATGCCGCTAGTAGCAGTAGAAGAATTACCAGAAGTGAAGTAGTGCGCGTAGGCCACCTTGTCGTAGAGGGCGATGGCTGGTCCACTGTTTTCATACTCGTGGTATTCGTCGAAGTAGTGGTCTGTTTGAAGATGGCTAAAGGAAACCCCGTACTTTTCTCCCTCATTCCTTGGGTTAAGGGCGAGGTATTTTTTAATTCGGTTCTCGTGGTTTCCTTCGAATCCCACCCAAAAAGGTCGCTTCTTCCGGTGATGTCTGAACGGATGTCGGAGGAGTTCTTGGGCTGTGTTGTAGGACTCAATGTCCTTCTCATAGCTCTGTGTAGCCAGTGCTTTAGGGTATCTTTCATCATAGCTGTTGAGAGACCTCATGTCTGCTCCATCACCCAAATCAAACACCATGTCTGGCTTGAGATCATAGAGGAAATTTCCTAGTGCTTTGAACCGCAGGCTGCTTGTTGCAGGGTCGGCATGTGCACACGAGAATACTACGACTGTTTTAGTAGCCATATTAAGGCTCCTTGTTGTTGAGAACGATTGGGTACAGGTTGGTCTGGAAGTGCTTCACCAAGACATACGCCTCGTCGAGATCATCAAACCAGAACTCTGCATCAAACACATCTTCACCACGGGAAACTTTCAGAATCAGCATCGTCGATTCAGGTGGGAACCCGCAGTCTGGGATTTCTTTTGCAGAGAATGGTCCCTCTACGACACCCCAGAGTAGTGTTTGGTCAGGCTTTTCTTCTTCTTTTGAGAACTTCTTTCGTAGCCAGTTGAACATTCTTGTCGCCTTTCTCTGAGACCCAAGACTCTGGGATAAGTTTGTCTGCGAAGATGAAGCCATACTTGTTACACCAGTCAGCGTAAGAGGTGGATGATCCCTTGTTGATCTTTGCAGAACTGTTGGAGAACACAAACCTAATATCTAACTCTGGTCTCTGGGATTGCAAGAGCAAGTGCTTCTTCCTGTCTGCCAGAACAAACCTCCCCTTGGTTTCGACGATGATCCCATTGGGAAGCACGAAGTCAGGTGAGTACTTGTGAGAGCTTTCTGGGATGACATAGGGGATTTTGTAGGCTTCATATTCTACTTTGATCCCCAGTGTCTCCAGTTGTTGAGCAACTCTGCCCTCCAAGCCTGACCTGTAACCCCTAGCTTCGGGTGAAACTTTGGGTCTTCTACTCACTCAATTAACTCCGTCACTCGGGGTTCATTAACGACATCAACCATGAATACTGGTCCGGTAGAATATAGAAAAGTTCTGGCTTCTGGCCAACATACCTTCCTAAAGTCGCAGTATCCACAAGTAGTAGAGAGCACCGTGTTCTCAGAAGTCTTAGATTGGGGGACAGGTGGAATACGATCCTCTGGGATTGACCCAGCAACCAGCTTCTTGACTCTCTCAATCTCTTCTTCCTTCTTGGCAATCTCTTCTGTGAAGTCGTAACGATCCAAGCAGAGTTTGAACCTGTCCTTCTGAACGACAAGGAAAGCACCCTCGGTCTTGTTCTTCACCAGAGGATCATCCTTTCCTGCGTAGACATACGAACTCAACTGGCTGATGTACCCGAAGGGATCGTCTTCTCGCAGGTTGTGTTTACGGAACTTCTCAAACCCATACTTGGATGCAGACTTCACATCGACTGTCACCCCATCAATCACAGCGTCACGAGAGCCGGGGATACCGAAGACTTCAACCTTGTCCTGCATACCCTCGACGTTGTGTCCTGCTGCCTTTGCCAGTGACAGCACGAGGGCTTCGAGTAAGTCTCCGTAGAAGAAGGTTCCAAGAGCCTCGGCAGTGAGTGGCTCTGAGGATTCGGTTTGGTTGATCTTGTACCACAGCCTACGGTCACAGGGTGAGCCTATGCCAGAGAGACTGAGGTAATCTCGGGGGACTTGCTCCTGAGAAAACCTAGCCTCTGCGATACTAGAAAGGGAGGACGAGAAGAACTCTGTGACAGTTGCATCCCACCCTCCCTTCCCTTCGACAACCCTGTAGATGTCCTCTACGATGGTGTCTAATTTTTTACTCAAAACGGAATCTCATCCTCAAGTTCCATCTTGGCAGGTGCTTTGGCCTTGGCTACGGGCTTCACCCCTTCTTCCTCATCGTCGTCACCATCAGGGTTGTAGGCTTTGTGTTCCAGAACCTTAACCTTGTCGAGACGAGTACCCACGATGGCCTTGCGGGATGTGTCGTAGACAGAGAGGACAACTTCAACAGTCGAACCATTCCCAATCGGACCATCTTCGTCGTAGTCCCACTTGGTGCCATCAGCCTTGACCACGGTAGGCTCACCACCACCATACTCTTCGGTCCACTTGCGGGTGAAACGCACTCGGGTCATACCATCGTTGTCATTGCTTGGCGAACCGCGCTTCATAGACTTGGACTTCTTGAGCTTTTCCATGCTTTCGTTGTCGAGGTCCATGTCGATAGTGGTCTGACCACCAATCTCAACCAGCGCATTCTCGAAGCCAGTCTTGTCGCGGTTGTCTTCAAACACCTTGGCCCAGTATGCGTAGCCAGTCAGTTTTACTTTACGAGTTCCCATGTTTAGCTCCTTTGCTATTCGGGTATTGTAGCAGATTCTTCAAAGCAGAGGCAAGAACTATTTCTCACCAGCCACCTTGTATTTGCGTTCTTTGCTATTGTCTCTCTCGTACTCCTTACCACCCTTGGCCAGACGCACAGGGATGCTGTAAGGTTTCGTGAGTTGTTTGAGACCCTTAGTCTTCTTTTCCATCTGTCTTACTCCTTTGTAAGTTTCTCTGTTGCTTTTTCTTTGGCATTATATGGCAGGTAGAAAATCTTAGGGGATGTCCTGTAATACCCTATAGGGATGGCCACAACCTCTTTTGTTATGGTGGTCACCAACCCCAGACCTTCACAGGTGTTGCAGGGTGTGTGTTCATCTTTGTACTCCCCCCTGTGATAGCACTCCAAGACCTCGTGTGTTCGATACCCTGCGCCAAGACACATAGGGCATACGCCAAGAGCAGAAGATGTCTTCACTGCCAGTTTATAGTCTTTCATCATTTCTTCGTCTGTCAGCATCTGACCCTCAGTGGATGTCGGAATATCTGTGACCAAACTGTACGTCGATGTCCAGCTTGATGTTGAGTTTCAGCTTCTCGTTGACCTTGTTGATTGCCCAACGAAGAACCGATTCGTGTTCCTTCTCTTCACCCTTCTTGACCCTGTTGATGGATTCGTCGTGGAACTGTCCAACAATGTTTGGTCGTTTGGTCAGGTAGTGTGCAACCCACTGATCGAAGCAGTATGCACCTGTACCTTGATTGAGGGTTGAGAAGATGTCTTTCTCGTAGCGCAGCGTGTACCAGAAACCATTCACAGGGTTCTTGACCCACATCTGCCCGTTCACAGTCTTGACCTCCTGATCCTTGGCGAACTGTCTCACAGCCCAGTTACGCTCCCAGTATGCTTCCAGAAGAACCTTGGCTTCTGCAGGGGACATGCCAGTGGTACGAGACAGCTTAGGGACACCAACACCATAGACTGCAGAATAGTTGACGGGCTTGAACTTCTTGCGGGTCTTCTTGATCTTCTTGAAGCGGTCCTTGTCGTTGACCGTATCTTCATCTGCCCGTGTGTAGAAGTCGTAGTCGTCACTGTTGATGTAGCCCGCACGAACAGCAAGGTCCAAGTGTTCATCGAAGCCGGGGACAGACATTTCTGCAACATACTCTGGGTCGTATGGGTAGATGAAGTGACGCTTGGTGGTAGCCTCAAGAGACACCATGTCAGCACCACACAGGATCGTACCTTCGTCAGCAATGAGTGAACCCCTGATCTCTTTGCCCCACGGCTTATCAACACCGGGGAGGTTGACCAGAGGCTTCTTGTGCTTGAAGCGTAGTGTGTTGGTCAGGCCAGCAATCTCAGCCTTCACGTAGCCACCCACCTCAGACTCAAGCATACCCTCGAAGATGGACTTGCGGTGCTGGATCACGGTCAACCCATCAAGCAATCCCACTCCGGGGTTCTTCTCAATCAGGAGTTTGACTGAGGGTGCAAGCTCTCCATCCTTACGGACCTGAGGGATCATACGCTCAGTGCCATCCTCGTTCTTCTTGTAGTCGTGAGTACAAGGTTCCCAGCCCATAGAGAAGAGCCAGTCCTTGACCTGATCGGACGAGTTGGGGTTGGGCTGTTCGACACTCTTAACGACACGCACAGGGTCTTCGTGGAAGAGGGGAAGGTCGTGTTCTTCCAGAAGATTGAACCAGTCGATAGCAGCCTTGCTGTGTGTGCCATCCTTCTTGGTCATCTTCTCTGGTTTGGTCTTCTCAGCATACTTGGTCACAGGTGGCATGACCTGACGCAGTTCCTCGACCTTCTCTTCCTGAGCCTTCTCCAAGGTTGCCAGAGATTGCTCTACAAGCTCCTTGTTGATGCGCCAGCCAGCCTGTTCAGCCATAGCAGCAGACTTCATCTTGAAGGTCAGGTACTGGAAGAACTTGTCCATAGACTGTTTGTCGTCCTTGTAGACCATCTTGAAACGCTTGATGAGGTCTTTCCAGAGGAGCCAGTTGATCTTCACATCCTCTTCACAACGATGCTTGTATTGCTCGTAGGTCAGACCTTCCCAGTCAGTGATCTCAGGCTTAGGCACCCCGAAGTCTTCCCCGAAGGACTCAAGCCCGTGGAGTTGACGTTGGGGGTACATGACCCAAGACATAGGCAACGTGTCATACAGCTTAGCCTTGATACTGATGCCGAGGATTTTCTCCAAGACAAGAACATCAAAGCGGCAGATGTTGTGACCTACAAGAATAGTCTCAGAAGCCAGAAGCTCCCGCATCTCCTTGTAGCTGTTAGTGGAGTGAAACTCTTTACCATCACTTGTCCACGAAAGCACATGGACCTTAGTAGCCTGATCTAGCAGTCCATCTGTTTCACAGTCAAAAACGATCATCAGAAGCCTTCTCGGAGGATTGTTGTGTCAGAGTCCCAGTAGAGGGAACCAGCAGCACCCAGCTTAGCGAATGGGCGGTTCTTGTCGATGTGGAAGTAGGTAGTGTTTTGCTCCACCTCGTCCTCATTCTCTACGTCACGCTCAATCTTCATGCAGATGATAGCCTCTTCTTCCAAGGCCGCAGCATACTTTGTCCGACCATCCTCGTTCACCTGTGAGATAAAGATCACACCGATGTTCAGTTCCTTGGCAAGCTGTGCCATCTGAGAACCGAGAGCGGTCAGCAAGGAAGTAGCACCATCAACACCAGCACTAGACAAGTAGGCCAGACGCTGAACGTGGTCGATGAAGATGAAGCCTGCACCATAGACCGAGGCAGCAAGACGCACATACTCCAACAGCTTCATAGGATCATCGTGGAGACGCATCTCGAAGATGATGGTACGTTCACCCTTGGTGGCCTTGATTGCTGCATCAATGACCTCCTTCTCGTCCACAGCGTTGTACTTGGCATCGTCCTTAGTGCGGACATTAACACCCAACTCGTAGGTGGCCATAGCACGGTAGGTGGTGGACTTCATCTCTTCCATGTGCAGCAGGGCAATGCGTTCATCAGGGTCACGCAGCATGGCAGTCTCGAAGTAACGGATCACTTCTGTCTTACCTGTACCACGAGGGGCTTTGATGAATGTAATGCCACCCTTGACCAGACCCCTGCACTTCTCGTCGATCCCAGTGTGTCCTGTAGGAACATACTCGTAGGGGTTCTCAGTGAGAATTGCTTTCTCCACATCCAACGACGAACAGAAGAAGTTGTCCGGGGTGTAGCGTTGGGGTTTGATTGCAGCCCACTTGAGTGCATCACCAGCGCCAGCCATCAGGAACTCATTGGCGTCCTTGTGCTGAGACATGGGGACATACCAGAACTTCTGGGGGAAGGCACCATACAGAACCTCTGCGGCTCTCTTGCCTGCCTCGTCCAGTTCACCTGCATACACAACCTCTTGGAAGGAGTTGAGGTAGGCGTAGTTTTTCTTGACGAACTTCTCCCCAATGCCAGCACTGGGAAGTGACTTAACCGGATAGGTCTTGCCAAGGATTTGGTAGAGGGAAGCAGAATCGAACTCCCCCTCGGTAATGTAGATACGCTTGGATGTGCCAGCATTGAACTCAGGTCCAAACAAATCCTCGAAAGGCTTGCCCTTCTCCTTGGTCCAGAACACCTTCTCGTCGTAGCCACGGTACTTCACATTGTCCGTATGCTTGAAGGCATAGCGTACAGGCTTGTCATTGTCGTCAAGGTGAAGCTGAATACCGTACAGCTTGCACACATCAGGGTCCAGCCCACGAATATCCTCGTAGCTAACCTTAGAGACTGGCAGACTTCTTACATCGACTTGTTGCTTCACAGGGTAGGTCTCCTTTGCCCAATCTTTCAGTCCCTTCATACCCTTAGAAGGGTAACTCTGTCCACAAGATTTGCACTGTCCATACCCGTTGTCGTTCCAAGAGAATGCGTCAGAGCTTTTGCAATTCTCGAAGGGGCATGGTTTATGTGGGTGCTCCGTCACGTTCGTCTTCCTCTATCTTGTTTAGGGTGCGAATACTATCGAAGGCATCCTGAATGTCAACCCCGTATGCTGCACAGAGAAGGATAAGCTGCAGGCCATACTGAGCCATAGATTGTGTTGCTGCATGGTCCATGTCGAAGGTGTAAGTAGCACCACCATCTTCATGCTCCAACACTTTGTCTATGATGATACGGAAGGGTCCATCTTCAAGCACTTGATTCTCTCCTTTATGGGCTTATGACTGCGATTAAAAACACCCAACCCACTACTGTAGCACAGATAGCGGCTACACTATTCATCGCCATCTTCCTCCTTGTGGATGTAGTAGTCACAGTCCTTGCTTGGATTAGGGTGAAAGATTGTCTGGTAGGTTGGATGTCCCGGTGTCTTACGCATACACGTCTTCTCTAGGGGGCAGTCCTGTGTCCCGCATCTTGCGTAGTCGTAGGGTAGAACTTTCCATCTCATGCTTGTAAATCCCGGTGCCAGCCCATTCAGATCATCCTCGTTCAGCATCTACCAAAGCCTTCCATGATACAGGGAATAGGTCTTCCATTATCACGCTGATCTGGTCCGCAACTAGACGTGTCTCGTACTGGGTATCATCCTTGCAGCGTAGACGACACATATCTGCGAAGGCATCAAGGCTTCCCGACCAGTACCACTCAGTCATTGTCGATTGAGGTAGAACCATACGGGCTTGTTCAGGAGCTACACCAGATTCCAGCAGGGTCTCATACTCGTACAAAGCTGATTTGTTAAACTCGTGAGGAACCATGTAAGGAATTTTTACTTCACCACTAGACCCTTGCTTCTTATCTTCTGCCCTACCACGCCATACGTCAGGTACATAGAACTCAGGTTCATCATCTACGTAACGACGAGAGACTTCATTCCACCGAAGGAACTTATGCTTCACAAGCTGTCGTGCTACGAAGATGGGTGCCTTAACGTGGAAGGACATGAAGGCATGGCCAAAGGGAGACATGTGCTTGTGCTTGGCAAGGTAGTGGATCAGCTTGGTGTCTTCTTTCTTGAGGCATTTGTGCAAGACCGTCCCGTAATAGCCGCCGTTGTCTTCTACGATTGGAACCCACGAAGTCTCCCACTCACTCTTCTTACCAAAGCTGACCCGTGCAGCATTAACGACAGACAGATCACTGCCCATGTGGTCGATGTAGGTAGCCTTAATCATCTTACTCCCCTGTGCTCAGCAGTTCACCAGCATCACCCCGGAAGTCTACATCAGGCAGGATCGACTGGGGCTTAAACACAACACGGTAGTGATACACACTCACATCAGCAGTCTCAAGTTGTTCAACGAAGTACGTCACGTTGTCAGAGATACCAAGGAAGTGCTTCTTGTACTGGTTGGGGCCAGTCTTGCAGGTGACTTCGAGTTGCACATCAGCACCGTCCTTTTCGATAGAGCAGCGCCCCTCAATGGTCAACATGTAGGTGTCTGTGATGCCGTTGTAGAAGACCACACGACGATCAATCTCGAACATGTCAGCGGCCTTGGACAAGTTTTCAGAGGCGATCTGTGCATCAGGTACGCAGGCTATAAGTGCGAGTACAGGTGCAGCAAGGAGAAGTTTTTTCATCAGTAGAGTTCCTCAATTTTGAGTGAGTATTCATTAGCACGTACCTGTTCTTCGGTGTAGTCGTTCACAGAAAAGTACCGAAGAACCTTGATGCAAGAGTGAACATACTGCAAGCAGTCAGCGTAGTCCTGCCAGTGGTGAGCCTCAAGGTACTTTCTCTGGGACAGCTTCTCCAACTCCTCGAAGTTGGTCTCCAAGGAACTCTCCAACACTGCCAAGACAATCTCATCCATAGCACCATTGTTGATGAGCTTCTCTACGATAGAAGCCACTGCGTCTTTCTCTCTAGTCATGTCTATATCCTCAGAAGGTTGGGTAGAAGTTGCTGCCTGTGTGGCTGTGGTACTCAGATACCGTCTTGTATTCTTGCTTCAGATGTTCGCAGGGTTTCCCATCCCACTCAGCCTGTTCTACCTGTTGCCCTAGCTTCTTTAGCAGGGTGTGGATGCTGACGAGGGATGTGTCCTTGTTGCGGTCATACTTGTTATGCTCCATCTTATCACCCTAGCTCGTTTTCGCTATACTGTCGCATTTTCAACAGGGCATCTAAGTCCCAGTCTCTCTGTGCTGCATGATACAGTAGATCAGGGTCTTTGCGGCATCTTTCAAGAAACTCCATCGCTTCTCTCTTTGTCTTATAACAGCCGAGGCTTGTTGTTCCGTAGTGGACCCACCACATTTTTTTGTTGCTCATCCTCTTACCCTTCCTCACACTTTCCCTTATCGCCTTAGCCTCTTCTGGGTATCTCTGCTCAAAGTCCTCGGCACAAATGTTGTCCAACCAATCGTAATACTCTTCGGCAGTGCATTTATACCCATCATCACGGTACATTGGGTGGCATGTCTCATTCCTACTACGTACCATCTTTGTAACCCTTTCTGACGTTTTGTGCTGTCTTAGCACCCTCGTATGTGTGCCTCATGTACGGGTTGAGGCTGGCGATGTTCTTGTGTCCTGTTACCTGCATGATGCCTGTGCTGTCAACTCCCGCAGCTACAAACTCTGTGATGGCAGTCTTTCTCAGGTGTCCAATCTTCAACTCTTCTGGCAAGCCACATGCCTGCTTTATCTGGCGAAGTATAGGCCCAAACGATTCAGGTTTCAAGGGGACATAGGCATTATCGCTGGCCCTGTGGTGTGGCACCACGTACTTCTGGAAGCCCCAATCATCCTTCTGTTCCTTGAGCATGGTCAGCAGTGGTTCCTCAATGGGCATCTCTACCTCTGCACCCCTCTTGGATTGCTTGACCTTCATCCTTGCATTGTCGAGGTCGAGGTTGTCCCACTTGAGGTGGCAGATGTCTGTAGGTCTTTGCGCCCACTCGTAGCACATCATCACCAGAAGCCCTACGTTCCTCCACTCGAACTTGGTGAAGGCAGTATCAAGGAACACTTCAACCTGATCCCTCGTCCAGATCGGTGTCTTGGGTTCGTGCCTCAGCTTCTTCACCTTGGACATTGGGTTGTCGTTGATAAGATCGAGAGATCGGGCGAAGTTGAGTACGATGGAGAGTATCCTCGCCCTCTCATTGGCCCTTGCAACCGAGTGTGCTTGAACCCAATCCTCGTAGGCTTCCTTGCATATCTTGGCAGTCAGTTTGTTAATTGAGATATGGCCAAGGTCTGAACGAGAAACACTCTTCAAGTCTGCCTCGTACTTGATCTGAGAGTTGTTAGAGAGAGAGGCAAACTGCTTGGATGACAGGTAATAGTTGATGACATGGATGATCTTGGAGCTTGGTCCTACGTTCCCCTCCTTGATCTCTCCCCTTCGGTAAGCCTCAACCTTCTCTATCAAACGAGGGACTTCGTAACGTGCAGCCCTACCGTCCTTGAAGGTCTGAGACTTAACGACACCAGCCTTAGAAACTTCTGTTGGAGGGACGAACCTGTGAACGACAGACCCATCTGTGAGCTTAACCTTCTTGGTGTATTTCATGTCGTCCTCTAGCCCAGAGAAAATAGTTGAAGGTAGCACTTGCCATGAAGAAAGACCTGTGCTACCCTCTATCTCTTTATGTATACCTTAAGGTACTTTTACTTCTTAAAGAAGTAATAATACTTAAGGATATTCTTTATGGTTCTCTTCAAGGATGTACGTAGAGAGAACTTCATCAAGGTCCAGAATTTTTCCCGTAGCATCTTGAACTGAGTCATGGATGATGATACGATTCCCTTTCTGTCCCAAGGCTATCCCGTAAGCCACTGCATCAGCTAACCCCTCTTGGAGAGAACTTGCAATGACCTTTCCGTTGTCGCTCACCCTGACATGGTACATCTCTTACCTCTACATGACTGCGAGGAAGAGTGCAATGAGGGTGATGTTCAACGCCAAAGCGAGATCAAACCTCAACACATTAAACCCAATCATCCAGTTCCTCTCTGGTATCAAAGTCATACATCTCCTCAGAGAGAATGTCAGGGATTTCTTTGGGTTCAATCTCCGTAAGAACCTTGTACTCGCACACTCGCATCTTCGAGAAGTTGTAGTCGTAGGGAACAGCAACCACGTTGGCAGGGTTCACCTCAACCACCAGAGTGCGGTTGTTCTCACCAGTGGCATATCCCTTGAGGTACTCGTCAGCACAGACATGCAGGCCAGACGAACAGGTGTGCTGGGGATCATCGTCAACCTTGCTGCGATCCATCTTCACCACCTTACCAAGGCTGTTGTCCATCGTGCCAGTGTGCAGGTCTTTCCAGTTCCAACCAACACGCTTGAAGGCGATGAAGTTACCTTCTGGGGTGATCGGGGCATTGAAGTGCTCAAGGAACCCGTAGAGGCAGTTGCGAGAGCGGAACGAGGGGTTGTCCATCAGCTTCTCAAGGAACTTGATCCAAGGGGTAGCATCGAAGCCATCGTCCAGCAGGTTCAGCAGCTTGTTGGTCAGAGCGTTGTGGATTTCTTCGCCCTTGTAGTAGACCGTGCCGTTGATAACCTCAACAGACTTGCCAGCAGACTGACGGATAGTCTCTTCACGATCAGACAGGGTGAGGATGGTGGCAGCGTCATGCTCAGGTCCACGAAGGTGCTCACGCAGCTTCTCAAAATTTTTGTTGCCAGAGAGGACGGTACGCATCTTGCCGCTAACAAACACGGTGACGCTTTCGGCAGAGAGGGTATAGGGGACACGCATTGGGTTACTCCTTTGCTGCGTTGTCGATCAGTTGGATGTATTGCAGGAAGTTCTCGGTATTGTCACCCCTGCATAGGGTAAGCAGTGGGTACTTGTCAAGGATTTTCTTATACTTGGCCTCAGAACCCTTGCTGGAGAAGGCAGGCAAATTGTAGTGGTTCAGTAAGTCCCCCCATTGGGTAGAGCCAAGACCAAGGTATTGCTTTGGCTTAGGTTCCTTAATCTTCTTTGAGAACTCTCCGACAATGCCGCCTGCTTCCTCAAGATTTCTAAGGTGGTTGAAGGGGTAAGCGTCGTAAACATTCCCAAAGATTTCATTCACGTTTTTTACCTCCCCCTTCACAAGATGTTCCAAAGCAACTTCTGCATCAAGCCAGTTTGCCTGTCCCTCAAACTTACTCCAGAGGGTCTTAGGTACCAACACTAGCTCCTTCCCAAACTTGCTTAAGAAGACTGCATATGCCCTGCGTATCTGGTGCGGCACTTCGTTGTTCGACATCTTACAGTAGTAGCCACCCCCACTAAACTCTGTGGCATCCATATCATGTTTGACTAGGTGTCCACTTCTCAGGTGGGACAACATAACTTTACTGCGAGTGCCAGACTGTCTGGGGCCATCATCCGGCAAGTCCTTCACGTACAGCACAGGGAAGTCAATCTCTGCAATCAGGGCATCAACCTCAGCCTTCTGTTCTTTGTCTGTCAGATCAGCCCTGACCCAGACGTAGTACTTGTAGCTGTCAATAGCACTACAGATACGTGTTGCAGCACGAGCACAGCCTTTCTTGTCTGACCAATCCTGAATGAAGATGGTGTGGTCCTCTGTCACACTCAGGTCTCTGTCAATACCAAACCCCGCAGTCTTCTGACGGTAGCCCTTGTAACCACAGTGCAGAGAAACCTTCTGGTATTTCGCAAGGTTCCACACCTTCGGGATTTGCAGACCTCTCCACTTGAACTCACCACTACGAATGAACCTACGCAGTTTGGGTGCCAGCTTGGCTGCAAGGAACAGCTTGGGCTGTGCTTCAACCTCAGCCTGTAGTGCATCAAACAGTTGCTGTTCAACTACCTCAGTCTTGGCCCTGATACTGGCAGCAGTAGGATCATTGGGACCGAAGGACAGGGCTTCGCGTGATGCAGTGACTTCCAGATCACCAATGTCAAACTTGTAGACGATGCTGCGACCATGCCACGAGCTTTTCGGGAGATACTCGTAGGGAATAGGGTAGAGGACACAGCCCATCTGAGCGTATGCACCATTCATCGACTCATGTTCGTACAGGTAGTAGTCCTTGCCCTCGTACATCTTCTTGAGGGGGCTGAAAGACTTCTCCTTGGAGTTGGTTACAACAGGTGGAACATCGAAGCCCACAGAGATCACATTGGCTGCGGTCTGGAACTGTTGGATGTCCTGACGCTTCACAGGGAAGGAGACTTCAAGACCATCAGGCTCATTGGTGGGCTGAGGCTCAGCGAGGACATGGAGTTGCGGCGATCCGTCAGGTCCGAGTTGGACCGCATAGTAGCTGACCATGCCCTTGTGACGGGAAACGACAGAGAAGGTATCAGTGTAAGACATGGGGGACATACGCCCAACGCCCCACTTACCTACAGCCTTGTTAGTATTCTCCTTGGTGGAGTGACCCAGCACAGTGTAGAAACCTTCCATGTCATCGTGGGCAATCCCCGGCCCGAAGTCACGGCAGGTGAAGGTGGGTGTGATGGCAGTAGGGAAAGTCACCTCGAATGGGACAGCCTCCTTGCCTACCATAGCATGTGCATCAAAGGCATTGGACCAGATTTCACGGGTGATGGACTTGGGCTTGTCTGAGTAGAGGCCAGAGATCACCATGTGGAACATCTTGCCAGAGGCTTGGATGGTGAAGTCTTTGGTAGTCTGGCTGTTGGTCTCTACGACACGCAGTGTGCTATTGCTCTTCATGGTTGACTATCTCCCATAGTCTGATGGTTGCTGTTACAGCGGCGTCAAGTTCTTCCTTGTTCGAGGATAGCATAACACAATCAACCAGTTCCTCGAACTTCAAGTCTGAGAAGTAGGCATTACACACTGTAGACAGTATGTAGTCCCAATCGTCTGGTTCATAACCCATTGATTAACCTGTGAAATGGTGCTGGTGGAGAGGCTTGAACTCCCGACCTGATGCTTACAAGGCAACTGCTCTACCAACTGAGCTACACCAGCATGGCCTACCCGGAGCGATTTGAACGCCCGACCCAGTGCTTAGAAGGCACTTGCTCTATCCAACTGAGCTACGGGTAGTATCTCTATACACTACACCCTATTGGTTAACAGTGTCAACCAGTTTGTTTAACACCTAAACCCTCAATCTCGGCCAGCGTGGCGTCAATGCGGCGGCACAGTTCCATGTCTCGCTCCCACTTACGCTCGTAGACTGGATGCTCGTCCTTCGGCCATTCGTGGGTGACATACTCCTCAAGGTCTTGCCGCGCCTCCTTGAGCAACTCCACCGTTTTCTCCAGCTTGGCTTCCAGATCACGCACAGCCTGCGTCCCGATACTGTCGCACTCAGCATAGGCGTCCCGGTATTTTTCGCAGGTCGCCAGCTTGGCGGTCAGGGCTTCATTAATCGCAACAAGTTGCTCGATGCGGTCGGCGGCGGCGACAGATAGGTCAGCGTATCCATCGTCCGCAAAATCACGCAGCGCCTTTACCAGTTCTTCGTCAGTCATGTCAGTCCCTCCATGTTCCCATCAGCCGCGAGTTAAGGTCAACTACCTCAGTCAGCCGCGCATAGCGCCAGCGACCCCACTTCCAAACCCCCGGAGCGTAGTCTGGCACCGCCACTCGGACCATGAACACGGGCAGGAAGCCCCACTTCAGGTGGATCGCGCCCTGTTGGGCTTCGCTTGTCAGTTCTTTCATTTCGTCCTCCGTGAGGGGCAGTCACGTCCTTGGTTGCAGTCATGGTTGCAGGGTGGGCAGGTCATTCGTCAGTCTCCTCGTCAACCTGAGACAGGTATTCTCTCTGTGCTTCCAGACGTTTCTTGTAGCCCTCTGGCCCCTCGCACCATGCCTTGAACCTTGCTTGGTCCACAGTGCATCCATCCTGTTGCCAGATCAGTGCCGAGTGTTTGATGAATGAGTCCATGGTGCGCACCTTTTATTGAGCCAGATTTCTACAGATTTTCTTGCGACAGCCTTAACCTCCTCGTAGGTAAACTCCTTGCCTGTGAGTAGGGCATCCCTGATCATGTCGTTATCATGCCACGGCGAGTTTGCTAGGTTCCTGAGAATATACATGGGGTCTCTCATAACCTTAGCCTTCCCTGTCAAGCTCTATGCAGAGGTCCAGATCGAAGTCGTCAAGGTCGTAGAAGCCTGTGTTGATTAGCCTGCCGTTGGGGGTGGACATGTAGACAGGTGCCTCGTCCCCGTAGGTAGGGTGTTCCCAGAGTTTGTATCCCTCAATCTGCATCAAGAGATAAGGATCACGTGCAAGGAAACGATCCAGTTTGGTTATTGTCTCACTCATCCCACACCCCCAGACTTTCCAAGGTTTCCAAATATGCCACTTCGCTCAGTGCTTTGAAGTTGCCATAAGCATCAGGCATCATCCAGCTTCCACCCTGCATCACGATCCACATGATGATAAAGAAGTCTCTTGCGTCAGACATGTCCTCAGTCTCCTATGCAATCAGATAGACAGATGTTTTACGTTTCTTCCAGATCACATACATGCCACCTTCATCAAGGTAGACACGGCGATAAGGACTACAGATCACCCACTCAGTAGGCTCTTTTGTCTGCACATTATCTGGTTTCACTACTTCCCTTGCAGAAAAGACGTGACCAGCATGACCATTAGTAACCACGAAGACTTTCATTCCCATTGTCCTTTCGAGTCAAGCTCTTTCAAGTCAAGCCCCATCATCTTGTGAGGCGAATACAACACACAGGCCAAGGCCCATGAAGCAACCTAGCAGTATCCATTCCATACTACACCTCAATCGCAGGAAGAGTAGCGGGAAGAGTCAAGCACCCATGCCCCACTGGTTTCTTGCCATACACGATACGAGTATCCATACCCCGGCCCAAGCAGAGCCTTGCAGCGTTGGCCTTCTTGTTCAGCCTCAGCCTCAGTGTCGAAGTATTCTACCTCACGGATCATAATATGCTTCCCCTTCATCCATTGCTGCTTTCCATGCCTCTGGTGTGCCACGAGACAGAAGGAACATACGCCCATTTTTCGTAGCACGGGGCATAGCTTCATCTATTGGCATACCATTGACCCAGTTATCAAATTCCTCATCAGTCACATCAATCAGGCAAGATGAGGTAAGACCTTTAGCAGAAATGTAAGTGAACTCCATCACGCATCCTCCTTCATCTCTGCGTTCCATTCTTCCTCAGTGATACCAGTCATAATGAACTCCCGGTCCACATCAGACAGGTGGGGCATCGCCCTCTGGATCAGCATACCACTGCGCCAGCGGTCATACTCTTCCTCAGTCACATCAATGTCACGGGATCGGGTGACACCACTTAGCATTGACTTACGAATGAACTGCATTGTCTTTCCCCTCAGATTGCGAAGTAGACATTGATGTAGGCAAGGCACACACTGTATTCCTTGCGGTCGAATGCCTCACAGGCCATCGTCAGTGCCTCATTGCGCTTGGTCCACACCTCATGCGTCACATGCTCATCTATCATGTCGTCCTCGATGTAGTCACTCATAAGGTCCAGACACTTGGTCAGCGTGTCGGGCGTATTGTCCCTGTCGATCAGGGCGTATCGGATCACATCCGACTCAATGAAACCATATGACATTGTCTTTCCCCTCATCCAGCGAAGTGTTGAAGTTTCCGCATAGTAGTCTGGCGCTCAGTGTAAAGGCTCAGCTTGCCCATGTGAACGGCGGTCATGCAATCATCCTGCACGATATGCCATCCATTGTTCTTGCGCTTGCGAAGACGCACCAGACCCTTCTTGCCCAGCACGTTGAAGCGGAAGCCTTTTGTCCCATCATTCAGAGACTTGGTTGCGAAGATGATAAACATGGATCATGCCTCCTTGGGGCGAGAGATTTTGGTTTGCTTCACACCATCACGTGTGCCGTGTTCTTTGATGGTGGCCTTGACTGAAACAGTGTCACCCTTTTCACCCAGCTTGTTGGTGCCTTTGTAGACCACCACATTGCCAGCACTGTCGTGCATCACATGCAGGTAGCTTGTGCCATACATGCCAGACATAGTTAGCACCATGCGGATGGTCAGGTCAAACTGCATACGATCACCTACAGCACCCACCCAGCCAGAGGTTTCTGCATCTTTGGCAAGGCTATCTGCACGAGACTTAGCACGTTCTGCTGCACGTGTCTCGCCACGCTCAATCATGGACAGCACAGCCTTTGTTTGGGCATCAGACAGGCCACCCCATTCGTGCAGGCTGTCACGCATCTTTGTATAGAAGTCACCGAAAGAGGCGTTCACTGTAGGATGCGAAGAGGTTTTCCATCCATCAGCACCATAGGTGGGCATATACTCGCCCAATTCCATCAGGAAGTTATAGCAGCGCCGACCCTCAGTGCTGGCCAGCATCTTAGCCTCACGTGTCTTTGCAGCATTGGCACGGATATTCCGCATGATAGCACGCTGATAGGCCACATCATTCTCAACAAAGGTTCCACGATTTGACATGTATTAACCCCATCTGTTCAAGGTTGCCTTAGCATTACCCCTACACCTAAGCACAGGGGCAAGTCTCTGTCAACCCTCCTGATAGTGGCTGGCAATCTCTTCACAGTTCACATTAGCTATCGCCATCTCAATTAAGTCTGAGAACAGGCCCCACATTTCCGGGGCGTCAGCCAGCATGTTGTTGATGGTGTCCTTTATGTGCGTTGCACAGATTTCCTGACCTGTCTCAATCTCTTGTTGGAAGTATTCAGACAGCCACAGGTTCACAAGCCACGTTTCTTTATTCGTCCAGCCATTGAAAGACATGATTTTCCCTCATCAGTTTAGAGTGATTTCAACCTTATGCGATGCCGTGGATACGACGCCACGCAACCCATGTGATAGCCTGCATCTGGTATGCCTTGATGCCCTCAGCATGTGCAGCGACACGATAGGCATCCTGCAATTCCAGACGGGCCTTCTTCCCGATACTAGGCACATCCTGCATCACACGGCGATCATTGTGGGCGATACCCCATGCGTGGCCATCAATCACGCAATTGTCGTAGCCAAGGATGCACCAGTAGAAGTCAGTGATCTTGGGGCCGTTCAGAATGGTGGCGACTGTCTGGACATCCCCCACGCTTTCCAAGATACGCCATGCCTTTTCCCACATGGTGCGATAGGTAGATGCCTTCACATCCTCGTAATACCCGCCACGGCTGAACGTCTCGCAGAACAGTCTGGCATCTTTGACATTCTGGCCCCAGAGGTTTGTAGGCGATAGGGCAGCGACCACACCAACAACGATGTGAAGAGGCAGGCCGCAATCCTCAGCAATCATCTGGCAATCAGCCTGCGCTTGCTCATACCAGTAAAGCCCGTGGCTCACCTCATCCGCATTGGCCAGAGCATACACGGCCCGGATACTTTCGACAAAAGACATCACGTGTCCCCCTTATTGACTTATCATTACCCATATAGCGAACCACATGGGCAAGTATCTGTCAATACTTACTTAGGGCAATTTGTCAGTTTGCCCCAAGCCATCTTAGCTAGGTTTTGCCAGCTTGTTTCATGGGACGCCGCAAGGAATCTCACCTTGCAGGGTTTTCTGCGAACGCAGCCCTAAGGAAACTTACCCAATCCGTTGGTCAGACGCCTCACCCTAGCGGCAAGGAAAGAGCGCGGGCCAAACACAGGTGGCCTTACTTCCTGTCCTGTCAATCTTGTCACCGGATCATCCGGCTTGCCCCTACCTTGGCACTTACTCTTTACGCCGTCAACACCTTTTTCCGTCTCGCCTTCCCTAGGACTTGCTTGCGCCTAGGCCCGCTTTTATCGGCTGAAAGATTCCTTGGGGCTTGCTATTCGCTTGCTGGTCCAGATCGTCGTCTCAATCCGTCTTTCGATGCCTAACCTTGGCATGGATCGTTTTCAGGATGCAAGCGGAAAAATGCAGGGTCATGTCGAATTCTATTTCTTGAATGTGATGACCTGATCTGGGTATAGGAACACGCGCGTATGTGGGGGAGGGATATATTCTGGATTCCGAATGTGACTCAAAGGGATGGGGGATATATTCGTGGTATTGAATGTGATTCATGGGGATGCATCCCTCTTGCGCTTTTTACCATCCGGTCAAATTCCAAGATGTTAAAAGCCTTAACATTCAATTCAATAAACCTACATTCTGTTAGAAACATAATCTTTTCAATGTGTTAGCATATACTGGCCTAGAGCTTCGTGGGAAAACGGCACAACCTACCAGACTTGCAGGCATAGGGGGGACGGGCATGGGCCATGGCGGGGTACCTAGTACGTATATACCCACAATGACAGCGGGGGGATTTTTGTAGTTCTGTTAACCAGAAAAAGCCTTAGTGGTTAACAACATGTATTTCTTTACCAGTTGGTCAAAAATGGTACCACAGTTGTAGAGAGCGTAGGAGGGGCCTTACAGAGCGATCTCTTGTCTTGGCTATGGTGACCTAGAAAAAGTGGAGATACCCATCTGGCGGCTCTCTATGAGGCTTTTTTAGCTATGTTCGTGGTGTTACTCCTGAGTGGGGTGATTCTGGGGGTAGAGAGCTTGGGAAGGAGTAAATATTTCTAGAAAAAGATGAGAAGACCTCTTGACAAACGACAGGAAGGCGGTATATTACATTAAGAGATACATGATGTATAGCTTCAAGAAGCTTAGTGTATCTCATAATGAAGCCTGATGAGATAGCTTCAAGAGTACCTTAAGGTATACTTAAGTACTTATTACCTTTAAGTAATTATATAAAAATAAGGTATAACCTTATGAAGCTTAAGGTAGGAGCATTATGTATCTCTTAATGTATATACGTAGAAAGGAAAAACAGAAATTCAAGTACCCTGAGGTAATTTTTTCTGTCGTTCCTCTTAAGATAAGGCTTGACTCTAAGAAGCTCAAGGATATAACTAGCAAATGAAATATTTCGCAGACGACGATGTGCTCACCAACTTCTACAATGCCCTTGCAGACAAGGATGAAGGTAGACTTAAGAGGGTTCACATACCCCGATCTGATGTGTTCTACGTTCGTGAGGCCATCTTCCAGAGGACTGGGGAAAGATATTCCCTAGACAGGATTGAGAGAGCCATGTACCTAGAGGGTCACCTGAAGAAGAGTGACGTTTTTGAGCCAGATCGTAAGAGAGAGTGGGAATAATGCCCAGTGAAAAAGACCCCAGACTGGCCAGAGCAGGTGTTGCAGGCTTCAATAAGCCCAAGAGAACCCCAGATCACCCCAAGAAGTCCCACATTGTGGTAGCAAAAGAGGGTGATAAGGTCAAAACCATCAGGTTTGGTGAGCAGGGTGCTAGTACTGCAGGTGCTCCCAAGGCTGGTGAGGCTGACAAAATGAAGAAAAAGAGAGCCTCCTTCAAGGCAAGACACGCCAAGAACATTGCAAAGGGCAAAATGTCTGCTGCATACTGGGCTGATAAAGAAAAGTGGTAAGAAAATGATGATGGGCCTGATGATTGGTGAGATTCCTGAGGTTTCTCCGAAGAACAAGACCAGAGCAGAGAAGTACTGGATGTATGGTGCTACTCCTGAAGAGCTTGCTAAGGCATGGGATAAGCCTGTAGCCATTGCTGAGTTGAAGAAGTGTGGTAATTGTGAGTATTTCGATAATCGAGTCCAAACTCTGAAGGCCCTGAAGCTGGAATCTGGCATGGGTGCCTGCAAGAAGTTCCAATTTGCTTGCTCTCAGGAAGCTGCCTGTCAGGCTTGGGATTGCCCAGACTGGGAAAAAGATTACGAAAAAGAAGAAGACTGATGGCACCCCGTAACTACAAGTCAGAGTACGCTAACTATCACGCGAAGCCCGAACAGCGGGAGCGTAACAATGCTCGTAAACGTGCTCGTTATGACTTGGAGAAAAAGGGTGTAGTGTCTAAGGGTGATGGTAAAGACATCGACCACAAAGATGGTAACCCCAAGAACGGAAAACCTAAAAACCTTCGTGTAGTCACCAAGACTGCCAATCGGTCTTTCCCCAGAACAAAGACTGCAGCCAAGAAAAACCCAAAGGATTGACCTCATCATGGCAATTAAACCTACAGGCCGCAAGGCTACCACAGTGAATAAGGCTCCTAGCAAGCCCAAGAAGACCTACAAGACTGCAGCTAGTGCTCAGCAGTATGTTCGTGGGAATACTTCAGATGAACGTAGGGATAACGCATTTAAGGCGATGAAAGCTGCTGGACGTAAAGAGCCTTACAACAGCGCCTTGGTCAGCTCTTTGAGTGCTGCTCAGTATGCAGATGAATCTCGGACCATTAAGTCTATTGTTGGCCCTAAAAAAGCAAAAACTGATAGCACTGTTAAAATGTATGACAGGTTTGAGCGTGAGAATATGTCTCGGGCTAAGAAGTCTCTGGAAAAGAAAAAGAAGTCGAAGGACTAAATCATTATGGCAACATTTAAAGAGGCGTTTGCTAAGGCGCGTAAAGAACTTGGCGCAGGTAAGACATTCACTTGGAATGGTAAATCTTACACGACTGACTATGCAGAGGAAGCTGGTAAGAAAGCTGCTCCTAAGCCCAAAGCTCGTCCTGAGGGACTCAAGGCTAAGACTGATGGTGGCGCTCGTCCTACTGTTGGTGGTGCTGGTTCTATGCCTGCAGCTAAGGCTAAGGGTGGCCTTCGGGACAAGGACAGTGTCAGAGTGACTGCTACTGCTACACCGAGTGCTGGTGCTGGTGCCAGTGCATCTGCTAGAGTTCCTATGGATAGTACAGCTAAGGCTAAGATGGAAGCTGAGGATCGTCGTAAGAAGTCTCAAGAAGCCAACAAGCCTAAATCTGAAAAGAAAAAAGTTGTTGGTGTCCCAAGTAAGCGTAAGAGTCCCTTTGAAGTTCTGGGAGATATTGTGCGTGGTGGTGGACTCTCTATGCGTGACAAACGTCGCAGAGAAGCAGAAAAAGAAAAAGACAAGAAGAGATAATCATGCCTCTTACCTCCAAAGGCAAAAAGATCAAGGCTGCTATGGCCAAGGAATATGGTAAGAAGAAGGGTGAACAAGTCTTCTACGCCACAGAGAACAAGGGCACTATTAAGGGTGTCACTAAATCCAAGAAAAGGAAATCAAAATGAGACCTAAACCTCCTGTAGGTATTATGCCTGTTTCTCCTGTTAAGCCTGTTAAACCCGGTAAAGGTGGTGGTAGACCTACTAAGCCTGTTATTAATAGACCCACTAAACCCCAGCCTGATCCTGTAAAAGAACCCGTAATGGATGTTGGTTACCGTCCTGATATTGAGGGTATGAAAAAGGGTATTGCTACTTCGAAAAAAAAGATGATGGGTATGGCTTACGGCGGTATGACCAAAAAGGGCATGGCTAAGGGCGGCATGGCTAACTGTGGTGCTTCGATGAAACCTGCTCAAGGTAAATAATCATGGCTAAGAAACCTGCACCCAAATTCACCCCCTGCAAGTCTTGCCCTGCACCAGCTAAGTGTAAGGCAATGGGTTCCTGCATGGCTAAAAAAGGTAAGAAGTAGTCATGGCTAAGAAGCTTAAAGATGTCAATAAAGATGGCAAGGTAAACTTTAAGGACACTTGGCTTGGTGAGCGCCTGTCTACCAAAGGTAAACTTAAAGGGCCTAATCTTGCGGAGTCTCTTAAGGGTGCTCGTCGTGAGGTTCCCGGCGAAGAAAAGAAATCGACTACCTCCACTAAGCCTGAGTCCTCTCAAAAGAAAAAGAAAGTTACGGCCACTGCCAAGGCTTCTGGTTCTGTTGTGCCAACAGGTACGGCTTCAGCAAAAGCCGAAGTTAAGGTTCCCTCTAAGCCTAAAAGTAAATCTACAACTGGTGAACCTTTACGTACTGCATTGAAAAGTGTAGGCCCAATAGGTGGCAGGGTATCTGGATCACCGGAATCAAGGCTATCTAATGAGCGAACAGACCGCAAGATAACCAAAGACACCGCGAGACCGTCTTTTGATGTCAATTACGATCAGTGGCTAAAGATGACGCCAGAAAAGCGAAAAGAACTTGGTCTCCCCGCAACTTATGGGGCTGTGCAACGAATGCTTGGTACTAAAATGAAGACCCAAACAAAGAACAGATTTAAGTTCTACAATAGAGAGGACTAAGTAGTGGCAGAAGTTAGGGCAATCTCTCACGTAATTGCGTGTACAACTGCAGCGACCCATGTCCTGTATAGCTGTCCGCTCAATTGCAGGTCAAAGATTCCCCTAGTTTTCTTTACCAATGCTGGTGGGAATAATACAGTCTCGCTGAAGTGGTACAGAAAAGCTACCAATGCCGCCTACTTCATCATTGGTGGTAAGAATATGAGCACAGGGGAGTTTGTACAACTCTCTCAGAGCTACATTGTGCTGGACCCTGAGGATCGTCTAGAGATTGTCTTGGGGTCTAGTGGGACTGTAGATGCACTCTGCACTGCAGAAGAACTCTTTACTGCCAATACGACAAGGCCACAGTCATGACGAGGACTAACGAAAAGCTTTGGGAAGCCTCTAAGGCGCAGGCAAAGGCCAAGATGGGTGGCAAACACTCAGCAAGAGCCATGCAACTGGCAGGTAAAATCTACAAAAAAAAGGGTGGTAGTTACTCTGGGGAGAAGACTGAATCCCAGAAATCTTTGACCAAATGGACAAAAGAAGAGTGGGGCACTAAGTCTGGCAAGAACTCCACCGAAGGCCCAAAAGCTACTGGGGAACGGTATCTGCCCAAGAAAGCTAGAGAAGCCCTCTCCAAAGAAGAGTATGCCCGTACCAGTGCTAAGAAAAGAGAAGACACCAAGAAAGGGAAGCAGTTCTCCAAGCAGCCCGAAAGTGTTGCAAAGAAAACAGCGAGGTTCCGCAAATGACTACTCCTAGACAGCTTACCGAGATGCAGCAGAAGTTCCTTGATGTCCTCTTCGAAGAGGCTCGGGGTGATTACGTTAAGGCCAAGAAGCTGGCTGGCTACAGCGACACATACTCCACAAAGCACATCGTTGAGTCCATTGAGGATGAGATTGCAGAACTCACCAAGAAGTTCATCACTCGTGTTGGTGTGAAAGCTGCATACAGCATGTACGAAGTAATTGTTGACCCTACTGCACTCGGCAACAAAGAGAAGATGGCTGCAGCTAAGGATTTGCTTGATCGTGGTGGCTTCAAGGCCAAGGATGAAGTCAAGGTGGAGTCTGATGTCCCACTCTTTATTCTCCCTTCTAAGAAAAGTGATTGACAGTTTGTGTCGTTGATAGTATAAGTAACTCATGCCAAAAATCAAAACAGAATGGAAACTCCCAAAACCCATCGACCACGGTGACCACTTTGAGTGGAAGCCTGTTGTCAGAAGCGGCAGGATTATGCCCTTCGGGTACAGAGAAGACCCCAACGACCCTGATGTACTGCTCCCCATTCCAGAAGAGCTAGAACTCCTTGAGCAAGCAAAGAAGCACCTCAAGAAGTACTCCTACAGAGCAGTTGCAGCTTGGTTGAGTGAGCAGAGTGGTAGACCCATCTCTCACGTAGGTCTGTATAAGAGGATTAAGCTTGAGTACAAACGTAAGACAGACGCTGCAAACCAACGCTTCTTTGCCGAGAAATACAAAGCGGCCCTCGAAAAAGCCGAAAGACTTGAAGCAAAAATCGGTGGAAGTGCAGTCAGAACCAGTACAAACGACAGTGCTGACAGTTCCAGCGGAAGCAATCCCAGCGAAGTTTGATGTTGAGAAGGCTAGAGAAGTTATCTTCCAACCCAACCCCGGACCTCAGACAGAGTTCTTGTCTGCAGATGAGCAAGAGGTTCTCTATGGTGGTGCAGCGGGTGGTGGTAAGTCCTACGCCATGTTGGCAGACCCAGTACGATATTTGAATAACGAACATGCCAAGATGCTCTTGGTGCGTAAGTCTACAGAAGAGCTTCGAGAACTGGTTTCTGTTTCAAAGATGTTGTACCCCAGAGCCATTCCGGGGATTAAGTTTTTAGAGAGAGACAAGACTTGGGTAGCACCGTCTGGAGCAACACTCTGGATGAGCTACCTAGACTCAGATGACGACGTTACTCGCTATCAGGGTCAGGCATACAACTGGATTGGTTTCGACGAACTTACCCAGTGGTCTAGTCCCTACGCTTGGAACTACATGCGTTCTCGTCTCAGAACAACTCGTGATAGCGGCCTAAAGCTGTATCAGAGAGCTACAACCAACCCCGGAGGGGCAGGACATCACTGGGTTAAAAAAGCCTTCATTGATCCCTCACCTCCCGGTAAAGCTTTCTGGGCTATCGACCCGGAGACAGGTGAAACCCTACAGTGGCCCAAGGGTCATTCTCGTGAGGGTGAGCCTCTCCTACAAAGACGTTTTATCCCTGCAACCCTCTTCGATAACCCCTACTTGGCCGACGATGGTATGTACGAAGCCAACCTCTTGTCTCTCCCTGAGCACCAGAGGAAGCAGCTTCTAGAAGGTAACTGGGATACTGCAGAGGGTGCTGCCTTCCCAGAGTTTAATCGTAGACTGCATGTCATTGACCCGTTTGAAATCCCTACTAGCTGGCCAAGGTTTCGTGCGGCTGACTACGGCTACAGTTCTTATACTGGTGTTCTTTGGTTTGCTGTGGCTCCTGATGAGCAGTTAATTGTGTACCGTGAGTTGTACGTCTCCAAGGTTCTTGCAGAGGATTTGGCAGACAGAGTTCTTGAAGAAGAGTCTGGGGAAAAGATGCGCTACGGTGTACTTGACTCCTCCCTCTGGCACAAGCGTGGTGATACTGGCCCTAGCATTGCTGAACGCATGATCCTCAAGGGATGCCGCTGGCGTCCTGCAGACAGGAGTAAAGGTTCTCGTATTGCAGGTAAGAACGAAATCCACAGACGTTTGCAGCACGATACTTACACAGATGCACCCAGAATGGTTATCTTTAATACCTGTAAGAACTTGATCTCTCAACTGCCATCTCTTCCCCTAGATAAAACTAACCCAGAAGATGTGGACACTAAGGCAGAAGATCACTTGTATGATGCCCTGAGATACGGGGTTATGACTCGCCCGAGGAGTGGTCTATTCGATCTGGACCCTAACTCTGGCAGAACTGGCTTTCAGATCGCTGACAGTACCTTCGGCTACTAACACAAATTGGAAATGAGAATGGAAGAAGACAACATCTCCCCCGATAGCATTAAGATGCTTGCAGTCGAGGATACCTCTGGCGACACGAACACTGATAAAAAAGCAGGTACGATTGTCTCCTACGTGGAAGAGCGTTTCTCTAAGGCTGAGACTGCAAGAGAGACGGAGGAGCAGCGTTGGATTATGGCCTACCGCAATTATCGTGGTTTGTATGGCCCTGATGTCAAATTTACTGACACCGAGAAGTCCAGAGTTTTTGTGAAAGTTACTAAAACTAAAGTGCTTGCTGCCTTTGGGCAGATGACCGAGGTGCTCTTCGGTGGTAATAAGTTTCCTATCACTATTGACCCTACTACGCTCCCTGAGGGTGTGGTAGATACAGTCCACATTGAAACTAACGACGAAGTGAAGAAGGCAGAGAAGGCTGCTGGTATTGAGCCTCTGCTTCCCGGCGAGACCATGCAGGACTACCGTGAGCGTCTTGGTGGACTCAAGAAAGAGCTTGAGCCTATCGAAGAAGTTCGTCCCGGTCCCGGCATGACTCCCTCTCAGATTACCTTTGAGCCTGCTATGATTGCAGCCAAGAAGATGGAAAAGAAAATCCACGACCAGCTTGAAGAGTCTCATGCTTCTAAGCACCTGCGGTCTACTGCCTTTGAGTGCGCCCTGTTTGGTACTGGCGTAATGAAGGGTCCGTTTGCGGTGGATAAAGAGTATCCTCGCTGGGACGATGCTGGTGTTTACGATCCGGTGATGAAGACTGTCCCTATGGTCTCCAACGTGTCTATCTGGAACTTCTACCCGGACCCAGATGCCAACAACATGGAAGAGTCTGAGTTTGCTATTGAGCGTCACAAGATGTCTCGCAGTGATCTCCGTAAGCTTGCTACCCGTCCCTACTTCCGTAAGAATGAGATTGAAGCTGCAATCAAGTCTGGCCCCAACTACATCAAAGAGTGGTGGGAACAGGTCATGGAAGATGATGCCCAACAGCCCAGCACAGAGCGTTACGAAGTTCTGGAGTTCTGGGGCAATGTGGACAAAGACATCCTTGAGAACCACAACGTAACTATCCCTTCTGAACTCAAGAACAAGTCTCAAGTCTCAGTCAATATCTGGGTCTGCAATGGCAGAGTTCTTCGTCTTGTGATGAACCCCTTCACACCCACGATCATCCCATTCTACGTTGTGCCCTATGAGATCAATCCCTATTCGATGTGGGGCGTTGGTGTTGCAGAGAATATGGATGACACTCAGACCCTGATGAACGGGTTCATGCGTATGGCAGTAGACAACGCTGCTCTGAGTGGCAACTTGATTATTGAAGTGGACGAGACAAACCTTGTTCCCGGTCAAGACTTGAGTGTGTACCCCGGTAAAGTTTTCCGGCGTCAGGGTGGCGCTCCGGGTCAAGCTATCTTCGGCACAAAGTTCCCTAACGTCTCCAACGAAAATATGCAGATGTTTGATAAAGCCAGAGTATTGGCCGATGAATCCACTGGCTTCCCGTCGTTTGCCCATGGCCAGACTGGCGTAAGTGGTGTTGGTCGTACAGCCTCTGGCATTTCCATGCTGATGTCTGCCGCTAACGGCTCTATCCGTACTGTGGTTAAAAACATTGACGACTATTTGCTTGCCCCTCTTGGTAAAGCACTGTTCAGCTTCAACATGCAGTTTGACTTTGACCCTGAGATCAAGGGTGACTTGGAAGTTAAGGCTGCTGGTACCGAGTCTCTGATGGCCAATGAAGTTCGTTCTCAGCGTCTGATGCAGTTCCTTGGTGTTGTCCAGAACCCTGTCCTTGCTCCGTTTGCCCGTATGGATTACATCGTCCGTGAGATTGCTAAGTCTATGGACCTTGATCCTGACAAGGTTGCAAACTCCATGCAACGTGCAGCCATTCAAGCTGAAATCCTCAAGAGCTTCCAAGCAACTCAACCTCCTGCACCTGAGCAAGGGCAACAACCCGGACAGCCTCCTGCTGCTGCTCCTGCAGGGGTTCAGGCTCAGGATACGACAGGCTCTGGTGGTGGCAACATGGGCACTGGTTCTGTCCCTACTCCGGGTGAGCCGGGTTTTGCAGCCAATACTGGTGAGGGCCAGCAGTGAACCTAAAGCCTTTCGTCAACAACAAAGAACTCTGGGTAGACTTCCAGCAAGAATTGGGCAACAGAATCCAAGCCTGCTATAAGAAGCTTGAACAGGTCACAGACACTGTAGATATTTACCGGACTCAAGGAGAGATTCAAGCCTTGAAGAACCTGATGAAACTCCGTGACAAGGTGAATGCAGAATGATTGAAGACGATCAGACAGTCAGTGCTTTTTCTGCTCCAAACCGCAGAGAT
>Ga0181352_1000023_pt1 | contig 58913 bp, 104 predicted proteins | sample Fa13VDMLBSN_FD_130103 | JGI IMG/M metagenome (GOLD analysis project Ga0181352, IMG submission 130103) | Freshwater viral communities from Lake Michigan, USA - Fa13.VD.MLB.S.N | ecosystem: Environmental > Aquatic > Freshwater > Lake | place: USA: Michigan | collected 2013-09-23 | reverse complement strand
GTATCATTCCATATTCTCCTATTTAAAAGTAAGCGCTATCATCATACGTAAACTTTCTAATTCCCTGCCGTTCATCACCATCAGCAAAGATAACTTTATCTATTGCTGTCACTTCGCAGACTGCTCTATGATCCCAAAAACGATGCACAAAGTCTGGCTTTCCCCACACTTTGACAGCATTCCAGTATCTATCATCTTTAAATCCGACAAAATGGATAGCTGGCTGATCAGTCATTAGTCGCCATGAGCTAACAGTTAATCGAATAGTACCACTATCATCTACGGTAATGATACCATTGTCAATCAGTGATTGTTGAGGATGGCTTGTCATCCAAATACGATGCCTGCACGAACTGCATAGTCATAATGCCAACTATCATCAATATTATCAGCAGCGAAACATGCTACCCAAGCTTGACAATAGGCTGAATAATTAAAATCTGTCATCATTGGATATATTTTATTATTACTCATTCCCTATACCTTTCCTGCTCCATATAGAAGTCAATCTCAATTCTAACACGTTCAGCTACACCGGGATGGCTGTAGTCTGGAGCATTACCTTTAAACGGTAAAGGCCCCACTAGCAATCCTTGTGGATTGTAGCGAGGCCAAAGCCAACGTTCTGTTTCTTCAGCTTTAGTCATACTCGCCTTCAGTAAGCTCTAGCTTTTGCTTAAACTGCACAACTACAATACAGCTATCAGAAAAAGGATCAAACCCTTCTGATTTAGCTTTCTGTAACGCATCTGTAATGCATTCGCTGATAATATCTCCTGAAAGATCATCAATTATATCACGAGTATGTGTAGGCAACGCTCCTGCTGTAACTCCATGAGGATGCACGTTAACTGTAACTATATTCTTCATTCCCTATTCCTCCATTAAAAATTAAAGTGCTACCTTGCATTAGGCGGTTTCGCACCGTTCCCGATCCTATATAAAATGCAAGGTAGCTCCTCTATGCATCCTGAGCTTTTAACGTTGTACCAACAAACGCCTATAGCATCGCCTTAGCTATCTATATTAGCTTTTGCTGTTGCCCATTGCGCTAATGTTCATTGCTGCATAAAGGTATTCTGTGTTGGCTTTATTTAACTTATGGCCATCATCAGGCTAGACTTAATCTAGCGACCGTCTTGTTAGACGGTTTCGGCCTTTTATGCAACCTCCATCTTACGCTCATACTTCCGAACTGGCTTCTTCATAGCCTTGTTGATGCTCCAAGCCAAACCACCATCATCCTTACGCATTCGCATGTACAGCGTCATGTAAGGAATTCCAGTTGCTTCAGCAGCAGCCTTGATGGATGGGTAGACTTTCTTTTTAGTTCCAGTTCTAACGGCTACAGTCATTTTTATTCTCCATTTGCTATTCAGTATTTAAACTATGGACGGATGCAATCAATTAGTCAAGTATCTTTTTAACAATATTTTCACAAGCAAACCAACTCATAACTCCAAACAAACATTGAAACCAAAATGGCGTAACTGGTACAAACTTCAAAGTAAAATCTAGGATAATAGCTGCCACTAGTGATATAATAAGTACTTTCATCACTCAACCTCCTCTAGCACGTCACTCAACAGCTTTAAAAATTCAAAATGCGTCATAGCATTAATAACAGCTTCAACTTCAGGCATAGCTTCGTCAGCTAGTTTATTCCATCTAGCAATTCGTACCTGAACAGTATCATCATTATGACTAGGTGGCAATCTATTGCTAGCCAACTCATTAGCCACATATCTTTGAGCTTTATATAGCAAGCTCATGCGCTCAACTCCTTAAAGCATCGCGTATCAGGAACATCATCAATCTCGCGCACGCGGCACTTAGCTTGATACTTGCTATCAAACTTGGAAGCTGCCTTAGGATCACCAACCCATTCAATGATAATGTCAACACCATCATACGAAAGCTTCAGATACTCATTATCTGAAGCAGCCTTCTGTACAACAAACTGCGGCTGTGACGGCTTGATGCGCTTAATCTTTCCACCAACTTGTACCATTTTAGTTCTCCTATTGATTTCTACATCCTATACGGATCAATTGATAAGTCAACAGTTATTTTTAAAATAAATATAAGGACCACGATGCAAATCAATTTCAATGCGAGCTTCTACATAGCTATCAGCACTAACCCAAACTTCAGTAGATTTAGACAATTGAGTGAAACCCTTGCTGATCAAATGAGCCTTAGCTGCTGCTTCAGTCTTGAAATGATTTACCATTTGCTTGCTCCGTTGTCTGTATTCATACAATAGACGGTCATCAATTCAATTGCAAGCACTATTTTTAATTATTTTATATTGCACTGCAATATAATCATCTCTCCCATTTGATTACCCTAGCTCTATGCGTGCCACCATTCTTTCCATCTGCTCTAACGCAAGAGTAACCAGCCTTCACTTTACATTGAGGGCAATCTACAACCTTAGCTTTGTTGTAATGCAGTATAGAAGTCTTAAGCTTGCGAACGCTCATTTTTTTAGTCCTCTAATATTTTCGGCAATTCTACTTTCTTCCCCCATCTCATCACAATACTTAGCAGCAGCATCTATAGCAGCGTTCCAAATTTCAATATTTAGCAGTTCATTAGTTCTATCGTCAATTTGAATAGTCCTAATGCCCACACTATCAATTTTAATAGCTTCTGCCTCGGCCTGTTGGCTGAGCTTTACGCGCGAGATCGCGGGTTCACGATCACGTCCATCTATTTCCTCCTCGCACGTACAAGGGCACGTCCAGTTTGTAGAATGTCCGCACCCCGGCAATCCCAAACAGCGGTTCCCAAACATTATGAGCTCCTCCCGGCTGCAAGCGCGGAGAGGGTGACCTTCAGTTTCACACTATAGCTTTCCTTAATCATATCTCGCCTATCTCCAACAGTCTTATATGTCTGCATCAACTTAGTATCAAAATTAGTCATCGTTCTAGTCTCCACTATGAAATGCTATCTGAAAGTCTAATAGCCTTTGGAAAGCTTTAGTTCTTTTAACATTTAAAAGCCTTCTTATTTCACCAGACCACTGATCTGATAATGCTATATCACAAGCCTCAATGATAGCAATATAATGTTTATATCTCCAGACCATATTAATGTTTGTCATGGTAAGCCTACTCTTTCGTAATCTTCCTGCAATCTATCCATTGTGTAGTAATCCTTTTCATCCTCAGCTTGTCTCCATTTAGCTCGCCATATACCAAGCTCTATTGCGTAGCGTAAAGCATTTTGAGCATTAGTTGGTAAATCTTCATGCAGTCTAATTTGAATTATCATTTCCATCACTCCATTCCACCACCTTAGATTTCCCTAACGCCGATCTAGCACGAAAACCCCTTAAAACGTAGGATATCTAATATATCTAATATATCTAATAGAGAGAGAAATAGGTATAGAGAAGGGGTTAGGAGGGGGTGCTAAGAGCCATTAGATATTTAGATGCCATTAGATTTTTCCTAAGTCACTGATTTTACTCAATATCTAACGATATCTAACAGCTAGATTTCCATTAGATCGGCTGATTTTTATTAGATATCCTAGTTATTACAGGTTTAAGATAGATAGATCAGCCAAAGCAAAGCAACGCTGAGAAGTACCATACTTTTCATTAGTCCATACTTTACCAAGCTCTCTAACTCTATCAGTATCAACTAACGTTTGAATAGTACGCTTGATAGCAAATGTTGCTCCAGACTTATCATTACGAAACGCAGCAACAGCAGCCAATCTCTTGTTCAAATATCCATAAGGAACAACTTTATCCTGATGCATTTGAGGAGATTTAAACTGCAAATACTTCTCAACTTTAGAATAGTCGCTGACTATATAATCCTTAATGACACGCAATAATTCGCCAGCTTGTTTAACCTCATAAGAGTTGCTACCAATCTCACCAGCTTCAAAACGAACTGTGATTGCATCAATATCAGCTTGAATTAGATTAGCAGCCCAACGCATAGAAGCTTCATTAATTGTGGGCTCAATCATGTTCTCACCAACAGCAATCAATGCAGACAGCTTTAGCACTTTAATATGCGCTCTATTCCAAAGCTGGCGAATGACTTCCTTACCTGATCCATTTATTTTTTGATCAGCATACTTGTCAAAATCATATAGCAACTTAGCTGCTTCAGGAGTTGACTGCACATTGATCACACGACGAGGATTAGAATGATTGATTGTCTCACATTGCGCCGCTAATGCAGCCAGACGTTCAATTAAACTAAAGCTAGGTATTACAGATGTATGATACTCATTTAGAGGCGGACGGTTGCCTTTGTACTCAATGAGTAGGAAACGAGGTAATAGACCTTCACTAATCATATCCTCATTTAGAGCGCCGTAAAATCGTTCTGGAGTACTTTCTCCAAGGATTGAGAATGAGGGGCTAGGAACTGCTGAAGTATTGTTTGCTTTATCGGAGTACACAGAAGCGTGTAAGGTTTCTGAGTATCCTGATTTGTTATACAAATCGAGGAACATTCTACGTAGCGATACTTCTGATCCATTAGCATTGGGGCTGCTCATCTGTTGTAGGCGCAAGCCAAACTCGCCTAATAGAGAAATAAAAGATTGGCTTGTGTTGCCTAAGTATTTGAATAGGGCTGAGCCTGATGATATTTCAGATGGTCCGATAAAGTCTGTTGAAGTTGGTACTTGCATCTTAATGGTATTCATCAGCTTGTTAATACCAGATGCGGCAGCTTCCTTGCCTGCTCCAGTCATAGCCAACAGCAAGACATACTGGTTTAAGCCTGTACCTGATATATTGTATGCTCTACCAGTAATACCGGACAGCAAACCAATAGCAGCAGCTAAAGCTACTTCAGGAACAGGTCTAGGAGCGGCTTGATAAATGAAAGATGCTATCTCACCCAATAGACCGGGTGGTAAGTCTTGATTGGCTACGGCAGCAGGAGTTGAACCTACATTCTCAGCGTCAAAGGCTGCTGTCCTACCATTGGACGATGCCGCATTGGTGGAAGCGGCAGGACTTGAACCTGCAACCAAGCCGTTATGAGCGGCTGGCTCTAACCGTTGAGCTACGCTTCCATTGGTGTCTGTATTAGACGGTTGATTATTTTTTGCAAGATGATTTTCAAGCGCATTTTTCATCCCATCAAAATCAATAGGAGGGAGCATGCGATCAAATGATCTGCTGATCATACCTGATACGTAATCTGTACGTTTTGCTTTATCCCTAGCACCAAGCGGGCTGCTTCTAAAGAGCCTAATAATTTGCGTTCTGTTTTGGGTGTAAAACGCGAGCATATCAACATAAGCAAAATCTGCTTCTGACTGAGAGGAGTACAAATCTCTCCATTCACCCGCATGAAGCTTAGCGAATTTGTCGCCGTTGACTGCATCAGCCGCGCGTTTAATAATTGTAGCATCATCATAAGTTTCCTTATCATCACCTTTGTATAGTGATTGAGCTACAGGTCCGCTGCCCATTTGTTCCCACAATACTTTTAATTGGGGCTGGCAATCGGTAATGGTGTTGCGGCCATTGTAAACGTTACCAGTCATTGTAGCATAACGCTGGCTAGGGTAGATTTCTATTTTGGAGCGTCTACGTCCTGCTGCTACAGTACCTTTGCAAATCAAATGCAATCCCATTCCTGATGGGCTGATTTCTGCATAGGTATTAAACTCATGAAAAACTTTAAGGTGTCGCTGAAGAATTGTATCATCACCCTCAGCATCATCTAAATCTAGGAAAACGTATGGGTCATTATCAGTAAAGACAAAACCCAAACCAGAATAGCCACCAAAACCAAAAGCATTGAACGCTTCTTGAAAGGTAGCCCAAGTATTCGGATTGGTTACGCTTGCCAATTGCCCATTGATGTTGTAAGGAATTTTAGTAGGCTTGGCTGCTCCTACATCCTCATACTTCCAAAGCACCCATTGTTTAAGGACGCGCAATTCTTCAGGCAAGTTTTGAAAAAGACTGCCAACCATAATTTAAATATCCAATTTATTGATTGGCTTTAGACAAAAGATGCCTAACAACATCAGCTATTGATAGGCGCACTCCTAACTTCGCCTCTAATTCAGAGCGAAGTTTATTTATTTGAGCAACACTATCACCAGTAAGGGTGATATGTTGGCGAGCATTTGTGGGGATATGTTCTTGATTTGACATAGCTTTAACGCCTAAAGCGAAAAATATCGCCTGTCAAGTAGAATAAATCACTTTGACCTATTGACCCAAGCTTTTGAGCAGGCTAGGGTTTGCAGGCTGGTAGCGTCCTAGCCGGATACTAGCCTGCTGGCTGCATCCTTTAACATCCAAGTTGTGGATGTAGTCAGCAGTTTTAATATAAAATGGATAATAGAAATGGGTATGTATACTGAGCTAGTCATATCGACTAGGGTTAAGGATGATCCTGTAGCTGTAGAAATGATAAAGGTTATGCTTGGCTTAGCTGAAGCACCCTCAATTGCTCCTAAGCATGAGTTGTTTACAACTGATCGTTGGTGCAGCATGTTGCGTTGCAGCAGCTATTATTTTGTACCGCGAAGCACTAGCCTTTTTGAATATGATAAGATTGGCAGATATTGGTGCTTTATCAGCCGTTCTGACTTTAAGAATTATGATGGTGAAGTAGCTAAATTTATTGATTGGATACGTCCTTATCTTCGCGATGGTCAAGATGAGCGCTTGCCCATTGGATACTATCGCTATGAAGAAGATGCTGAGGCTACGTTTATCTACAGTAAGGATTGAATAATGAAAGAAGAACTACCAGAACCATCTACTCTCGCCTTGATGGCAGCAGTAGAGATTGATGGTACTTTGAAGAATAAGACAAACACTTACATCATTGCCCAAATCATTCAAAAATATATGAATAAAGAAAAGGAGAAGGTTAATGCAAATTAAAGTACCAATGAAAATCAATTCAGAGAAGAAGCATTCTGTTCGCTATGATGCTATTCATAATGATGGAGCTGTTACTAGCATCTATGTTATGAAAGATGCTTTGCCAAACATTCCAAAGGAGCTTATTATTATTATTGAAATGGAGAATGAGTGATGGGTTGCAGAAATATTCAAGAAAAGCTGTACGAGCTAAAGCGTTGCGGTTGTAATGATTGCTACCGTGAATATGACAATATCATGCGTAATCGTGAACGTTCTCGTTATTATGATATTGACCCTCCTCGTTTTGCAGCCATTCCATCAGGTTATCAGGCTGTACCTAATAAACTTCTCGCAACAGCAGTTGATTTCGTAAAGGAAAAACCCGTGGAAGATATTAAGAATGTAGCAGTCAAGCTACTGGTGGATAAGCTTAAGGTTGAGCAGAAAGCTCTGAGCGGACATCAGGAAGTTCTAGCTAATTACGCTAAAACTATTAAAGAATATAATACTAAGAAGCTAGCAGCTCAGAAGAATATTAAAGAGCTTGCTGCTGCATTGAAGAAGCTTGGTCATAAGGAAAACATCTAATGGATATCCTAACCACACTAGCCAATCTTAAAGAAGCCGATCAAAAGAAGTTTCTGACTATCCGCACCAGTATGCGCAAAACTTATCTGATGGCTATTCAGTCTACTGTTGGTATGGCTGGCTATGCTACTGAGGATGATACTTTTCTTGACGCATTGGATTTGAAGTGTGAGATGTTGGCTGTACGAGCTGGCATTACTACACTCAATAATGATAATATTCATGCTGACGATAACGCTGTTGATCCTTTTGCGCTTATCACTAGGCCAGCGGCTAAGGCTGATAATGTGACCAACATTCCAGTTAATGGTTGGGTTGCTGGACAGGAAAAGGTGGCGTGATGAATTGGGCAACAAGTCCTGATGTTTTTATATATAAACGACTTAAGGACTTGTTGCATTATGATCCTTCAACTGGTATTTTTACTTGGCTGCAAAGTACAAATCGTAAGATAAAATTAGGAGATATAGCAGGAAGTTTAGGGCCGCAAGGTTATATAAGAATTAGATTTGATGGCACTTACTACCAAGCCCACCGTCTAGCTTTTCTTTATATGACAGGGCGATGGCCCAACGAAATGATTGACCACATCGATACAGTTAAACATAATAACAAATGGGAAAATCTTAGAGAAGCTACTAGACAAGAAAATGGGTACAATAGATCGCATCAACGAGATAACAAATTAGGCGTAAAAGGTGTACATATACATCAAGGAAAATATTTAGCTCAGATATGCATAGACGGTCATCCTAGATATTTAGGATCATATAAAACTTTAGAAGAAGCTAAGTATGCTTACGATAGCGTAACAGAAAACATACAAGGCGAATTTGCCTATAGAATGGAAAATAAAAATGTCTGATATAGCTTGGCCTTCACTAAATCCTTACGACAATATGTCTGAAGATGACTTGTTGATGAAATGGGATGAGCTTAAAAAAAACGTAGAATTAGCAAAAACCGCAGAATTAGAGTTGCGTAAGTATATTGTGAGTAGAGCTTTCCCACAAAAGACTGAAGGCATGAATAAGAAAGAGCTTGGCAACGGTTATGAACTTAAAGCCGCTGTGAAGTATAACTACAATCTTGCTGATAATGATGTTGTGGAGACTGTGCTAGATAAAATTTCTAAACTTGGCAATCAAGGCCCATTTATTGCTGATCGTTTAGTTAGCTGGAAACCAAACTTTCTGCTTACTGAATATCGCCAATTATCAGATGATGCTGAAAAAGGTGAACAGTTCGCAAAAGAATGTTTAAAACTAATTGAAGATATGCTTACTATCACTGAAGCTGCTCCTACGTTGGAGATCAAGGAGCCTCGTGCTAAAAAGAAATGAGTTGGACACCAGAACAGCAAAAAGAATATATGAAAGAGTATGGACGTAAAAATAGAGCCATACTCAGATAAAAGAAAAAGCAGCAAATAGCTAATAATCCTGAATATGCTGCTTCTTTGCGTCGTTCTAAACAAGCTTGGCGAGATAACAATAAAGGTTATATGAACGACTATAATAAGAAACGTAAAGCAGTTGACCCAAATTTTAAACTGCGTATGAGTTTAAGAACTAGGCTTTACCAATCCTTAAAAGGTTTAAAACTTAAATCAGCATTAGACCTTTTAGGTTGTGAGATTGAAGATTTTAAAAATTATATAACTGCTAAATTTTCAGATGGTATGTCTTGGGAAAATCATGGTGAGTGGGAGTTAGATCATATCAAACCATTAGCTTTATTTAATCTATCCAACATAGAAGAACAGAAGGTAGCTTTTCATTTCACTAATTTTCAACCATTATGGAAAGCTGATAATCGTAATAAAAGAGATAACTATGTGCATCCGTAAGGAGCCGAAAGCGAAGAAGGGAAAGAAGTGATGAAAGAAAAGATTTTAATTTTTATTGCATGGCGTCTACCAAAATCTATAGTAATGTGGTGTTCAATCAGGTTGATTGCTCATGCTACACAAGGACAGTATAGCAATCAGATTGTACCAGAGCTTAATGCTATGGACGCGCTTAAGCGTTGGGAAACAGCTTAATGGACATTCGTGATTTAAAAGCAGCAGGCGACCATGCCATTAACTTTGGCTGTAAATGTTTAATTTACGGACCAGCAGGTAGCGGTAAAACACCTGTGTTTAATACAGCGCCGCGACCATTGCTGCTAGCGACTGAGCCCGGTTTGCTATCAATGAAGGGTAGCAAAATTCCAACATATGAAGCATATACTCCAGCTAAAGTTGATGAATTTTTCCGTTGGTTTTTCAATTCCACTGAAACCAAGAATTTTGATACGCTAGGAATTGATAGCGGTAGCCAGATTGCAGATATTTATTTGATTGCTGCTCAGAAATCTAATAAGCATGGTATGAAAGCTTATGGAGAAATGGCAGAAAGTACAATGGAGCATTTGCGTACCTTGTACTATACTAAATACAAACATACCTATGTAATTTGCAAAGAGGAGGTTAAAGATTTAGACGGTCAAGCAATGCGCCGTCCCTACTTTCCCGGTCAAGTGTTGCCAATTCAAGTGCCGCATTTGTATGATTTTATCTTGCGGCTGGCTAAAACAATTGTACCGGGAATGCCACCAGATACCCTAGCATTTCAATGCAATGGTACGTACAATACAATGGCGCGTAATCGTACAGGAAATTTAGATGATTACGAGCCGCCTAATTTCACGGCTTTGGTTGAAAAAGCCATGAATGCTCCACCTAAGTTTAGTTATTAAAGAAAGGGAATGAGAATGACTGATACTAAGGCTTGTAATTTGACTGAGAATGAAATTAAAAAGTTGATCATTAGTCATGGTCAACTAATGAGTGTCGATGGGTTTGATAACCATATTGAACGCATCAACTACCTCAACAAACGACTTAAGGAATTTGGTAAGGTAGCAAATCCTACTCCTGCTCCTGTACAAAGTGGTTGGGGTAACGTGTAATGGCAAAACTTTCTCGCTCAGCTATCGCTAAAAAGGCTTGGCAGACTAGGCGAATGAATGTAGAAATGTCTGCTGCACCGCCAAAGCTGATTGTTAATATGAGTAAAGCAATATCGCTTTCTGATCAGCTTGACGATAGCATTTCAAACTTAGAAGCTCGCTTGTGTGCTTCTATCCGTCGTATCAACTCTATCAATAAAGTATAAGGATAAATACTAATGCAGATGTCAGGTTCGTTCAACGCTCAGCAGTATCAGCCTAATCAGGGTATGAGCGGCCATCCTCCAGCTAGTAAAGCTCAGGCTACTATTACTGGAACAGCAATTAAAGAAAATGCTAGTAAGGATGGTGGATTTTTTGAAGTTGAATTTACTACCCCTATGGGTACTCAAATTCACCGCTATAACGTTTGGAACAAAACGCCAAAGGCTGTAGAAATTGCTCATGGCCAACTTTCTGCACTTTGCCATGCTACTCAGCGTTTTCAAATTGATTGGACTAATGAAGGTGCTGCTTTGCGTGGTGCTCAATGCTTGATTGACGTTGGTTATCAGAAGGGCGAAGAACCTACTCCTGAGAAGCCTGCTGGTGGCTACACTGAGCTTAAGAAGGTGTATGATCTTGGCGGTAATGAACCGGGTAAGGCTTCACAAGTTCAAGCTCAGCCACAACAGCAAGTACAGCCTCAAGTGCAGCCTATGGTAGCTCAGCAAAACGGCGCTTGGCCACAAGCTGGTGGCCAGCCTCAAGTCACTCAGCAACAGCCACAGCAACAGCAGCCTCCTGCTGGCGGTCAGCCATGGCAACCCGGCGGGGGTGCTCCTGCTGGCAATACCCCGCCTTGGGGAGCTAGGTAATAGGCTGCTATGAATAATAAGCCGTATTAACTGTTAAACAAACTTTGGGATTGATAGTAAAGTCGCTTTTATTATCAATCCCTTTTTATTGGAATATATAATGCCCACAATAGATTTAAATCTACCTATAGAACGTCTAGCATTAGAACAGCTTATATCTGCTGATGTAGACGCTTATTGTGTAAGCATATATGAGCAAGGTCATCGCAATCATCTAGGCGCATCTGAACTAGGTGAGGAATGTTGGCGCAAACTTTGGTATGGGTTTAGATGGGTTAAACAAGAGATATTTGATGGGCGCATGTTGCGACTGTTTAATGTTGGTCATTCTGCTGAGCCTAGATTTGTGCAATATCTTAGAGGTATTGGGTTTGAAGTAAAAGAGTTTGCTCAAGAGCTTTGGTATAGTGAGCAGCTTAATGAGTATAAAGTACTGGAATGGGATGCTGATAAATCTGGTGGAGTAGGATCATTTCTTCCTGTAACAGCGCATTATAGATTTTTAGATGCTGAAAAAAGAGGGATAACATTAAAGCAATGGAGAATTTCAGGAGCATGGGGGCATTACGGAGGATCGCTAGATGGTAAGTGTAAGCCCCCAGCAAGATACAATCTAAGCACCGATTTAATATTTGTTAATGAATTTAAAACTAACGCGACTGGACCTAAGTTTAGTGACGTAGACACAAAAGGGTTAGCCAAAGCTAAGCCTAAGCACTATGCTCAAATGAGCCAATATGGTTATAAAAATGGTATTCGCTTTGGCTTATATATGATTGAAAATAAAAATGATAGCCATATAACATTCAAGATAGTAGAGCTTGATTGGAACTTAGGCGCGCAAATGGAGAAAAAGGCTGAAAGCATTATTTTCAGCAAAGAACCTCCTCCACGTATCAGCGAAAACCCATCTATGTTTAATTGCAAATTCTGCCATCATAAAGGAATTTGCTTTGATGGAGAGACACCTGAAAAGAATTGTAGAAGCTGTAGATACGCCATACCAACTGAAGATGCTACTTGGACTTGCACGTTTCATAAGGGTATAATTCCTCAAGATTTTATAAAAAAAGGATGTGAGCAATGGTTGCCAATATAGAATTTATCAAACCTCTAGTAGCTACTATTCTACGTGATAAAACTAGAGAATGGACTGTACAAGGATTTGGATTTTTGCGTACTTACTTTGGGCCTCCTGAAACTCCTAAAATGTATCGCTTAAATTTGTGGAATAATAAATTTACTGTACCTAATGTTTCTACTATTCATGATCATCCTTGGGATTTTAAATCTCTAATTGTAGCTGGAGAATTTGCAAATCAGCGATACGATATGGAAATTAACAGTTCCAATCCTACACACAGTTTTACAATTATTAAAACTGGAGAAGGTGGCGGGTTAAGTAAATCTCCTATTCAAGTTTGCCAACTTTATCCACAGACGCCAGAAATTTATAAAGCTGGCGATAATTATGCGCAAACTGCTGATGAAATACATGAAACTAAATTTCAAGATGGCTCTATTACATTAAATAAACGAGTTGGAGATACTGAGCAGGCTAGAGTTTTTTGGAATTATGGCACAGATTGGGTAGATGCCATTCCTAGGAAAGCTACCCCTGATGAAATCAAATATGCAGTAACTAACGCTTTGGAGCGATGGTTTTAAATGATCCAACTTCGCTATTACCAGCAGGAAGCACTAGACGCTTTATATAGGTTTATATTCTTATTGACATGCCCGCTTAAATCCTCTTTATAGAGGATATGGGACAGAAATTTAAAGACATGACAGGGCAACGTTTTGGACGGTTAGTCTGCGTTGCTCCTATTCCTACTGCTGGTAAAAGTATGAGTTGGGAATGTATATGTGATTGTGGAACAATTAGAATTGTAGTTAGAGGAAATCTTTTATCAGGTGGTGTAAAATCATGTGGATGCTTAAAAAGCGATGTTAGTAGAAACAGTAAGCATGGTTTAACTAATGGTAGAAACGCTACTATAAATGGAAAGAAAAGAGCTAATAGAATTGGTACATACTCTAGTTGGGAAGCTATGAGAAGTAGATGTAATAATCCTAATAATCCCGGCTATCATTGGTATGGAGGCAGAGGTATTAAGGTTTGTGAACGTTGGGATGATTTTGATAATTTTCTTTGGGACATGGGTGAAAGACCTGAAGGAAAAACATTAGATAGGATTGACGTGAATGGAAATTACGAAAAATCTAATTGTAAATGGTCAACTCCTTTAGAGCAAACTCAAAATAGAAGGCCGCGATCTAATGGAGCTTAGATATTATCAAAAAGAAGCTTTAGATGCATTATACAACTACTTTTTAACACATCCTAATGGCCATCCCCTTGTGGCTCTCCCAACCGGAACTGGCAAGTCTGTTTTACCCGCCGCATTTATTCATGGTATATTGCGTAGATGGCCTATGCAACGTTTTGGCATGATCACTCATGTTAAAGAGCTTATAGCTCAAAATGCTGAAGAACTTTTAAAGCTATGGCCTGAAGCACCATTAGGTATATACTCAGCAGGATTAAAGCAACGTGACTACGCGCACCCTATCATTTATGGTGGAGTGCGATCTATGGTTAAAAAGGCTGATTGGTTTGGCCATCGTGATTTAATTTTTATCGATGAAGCTCATTTGCTATCAGGTGATAGTGAGAGTGAGTACCATTCCCTGCTAAGTATGATGAAGCTGATCAACCCAAATCTTAAAATTGTGGGTATGACAGCGACTAAATATCGTATGGGCATGGGTATGCTCACTAACAATGGCATTTTTACTGATATAGTTTATGATAAAACTGACTATGAAGGATTTAATGAGCTTCTAGATGCTGGCTTTATGTCTCCATTAATTCCACAACGTACTAGAACTGAATTTGATTTATCTAATGTTGGTGTTCAAAATGGAGAGTTTGTAGCAACTCAATTACAAGGGGCTGTAGATAAAGCAGAGGTTACATACGCTGCTATCAAAGAAATGGTTCACTTTGGCCAAGATAGGCGATGCTGGTTATTATTTGCAAGCGGTGTTGAACATGCTGAGCATATAGCTGAACAGCTTGGCGCATTTGGTATTGATTGCGCTCCAGTACATTCAAAGAGGCCAGATGCGTACAATAAAGCTGCTATCGATGCATTTAAGAATTTTGAATTGCGAGCTATTGTAAATTATGGTAAGCTTACTACAGGTTTTAATCATCCATGGATTGACCTTATTGGAATGTTTAGAGCTACACTATCAGTACCTCTTTGGGTACAGATGCTTGGTAGAGGAACTAGACCTGCTATCTGGTTAGCTGATAGATTAGGATCGTTCAATAAAACTAATTGTAAAGTATTAGACTTTGCGCGTAATACCCCACGGTTAGGCCCTATTAATGACCCGCAAATTCCAAAAATGAAAAAGGGTGAAGCTGGAGATATGCCAGTTAAACTTTGTGAATATTGCGGTGCCTACAATCATACTAAGGTCGCTTTTTGTTGCCAATGTGGAGAGGCTTTTACTTTTCAGGTTAAGATAATTTCTAAAGCTGGTACAGATGAATTAATTAAAACTGCCGCCTCTGAGCCAACTCCTATTATAGAAACTATACCAGTGTTAAATGCTATCTACATTAAACATGAAGGAAAATTAGATAAGCCTAATACGTTAAAAGCTATGTATTTTACTACTATGCAAACCTACACTGAGTATGTATGCTTAGAGCATTCTGGAATAGCTGGAAAGCTGGCTAGGGACTGGTGGCGTAAAAGAATTGCAATAGAGCCTCCTGCTACTATTGATGCGGCATTACCTCATATTAGCAGATTACGTTGCCCTAGATTTATAAGAGTACATGTAAATCGTAAGTATCCAGAGGTGCTAGGAGTTGAATTTTAATGGCTTATAAAGAACCTAAACCAATTCTAAGACAAGAGGCTTGGCTAAATCTTCAGACAACTCTTGTACGTCAGATAACGATAGCTAATATATTTCAAAATTGCTTAAATTGTTCACATTGGAATTTTGCAGAAGATCAATGCGGAAAATTTAAAGCTAAACCTCCAACCGATATCATTGTTTATAGTTGCCCGGAATACGCCGATAATAATGATATACCTTTCTAGTGGTGGTTAAATGTCTCGCGCTCCACGATCAACAAAGACAGAAACTAAATCCAAGTTGCTAACAGCACTTGAATTTTGCGGGGCTGTACTATCAAAAGAAGGAACGCCGTATGAAACGCATGTCGGTTTACAAAATAAATGGGCCGTTGCTTTCAATGGTATTATTGCTGCTGGTGCTCCTATTGATGAAGGCTTAACGATATACCCTCATGGGCAATCTATAATAGAAGCTTTATCAAAGTGCGAAGAAGGCTTCTCTCTAACTCAATTAGACAATGGTAGGCTATCTATTAAATCTGGAAAATTTAAAGCCGTTATCCCATGTTTAGCCACAGATATTATGCAAGATGCTATACCTGATCCTATGATAGCATCTTGCTCAAACGCTTTTAAAGATGCTGTAGAAGCTGTAGGTGTACTAGCTAATGAGAATGCTCAGCACGTTTTAACAGCCAGTGTTCTAATGAATGGAGCTTCTGTAATATCTACAAATAGAGTTATGATTATGGAGCATTGGCATGGGTTAGACCTTCCTCCTAATGTTCCATTACCTAAAGAATTTGTAAAAGCTCTAGTATCAGTTAAGAAAAATCTAGTTGGATTTGGTTTTTCTAATTGTAGTGCTACATTTTATTTTGAAGATGGTTGCTGGCTAAGAACGCAATTATACTCTGAGCAATGGCCTGATGTAAGCCGCATATTAGAGCTTAAAGGAAATCTATGGTCTATTGATCCTAATTTTTTTAAAGCTTTAGCTGCAGTAGCTCCTTTCTCTGAAGATGGCTGTGTTTATTCTGATACTAATCTTTTAATGAGCCACGCTGAAAATAATGGCGCTAGCTATGAAGTTACAGGATTGCCAAAAGGTTTTGTATATCCTATAAAGCAATTGCTAATGCTTAAACCTTTTGTCAAAACTATAGACTATATGGCTAATGGAGTTCATGATAGTAGCTATTGTTTGGTTGCTTATGGTGATAACAGTAGAGCTATAATTAGTGGGAGGCAAAGAACGTGAGCAATCCTTTATATAGAGAACGCGCTAGACTTCAATGTTTAGCTTGGGCTGAAGGTAAATCTTACCATAATTATATAGATGGGGAATGCTGCCCTGATTTTTCTTGCTGTCATCCTGATTTATTTGAAAAAGATCAGGAAAAGCGCATGTCTCAATATCATAAAGAATATGAAAGGTTAAATTAGCATGACCAATCAATTTCATAACGATGAGCATAGCACTTGCTTTGCTTTGCTATTCGATAGTCATGCTGGAGTTGAGCATTATTTTAAAGCTCGTACAAAAGACTATCCATATTCAATTATTAAAGATAAAGAAGAAAAGCGCATTAGCTCTATGCTAGTTACGGCAGGGCAATTAGGTGCGCAAATGATATCTTTTCAAAAATCAGCTATAAATGCTATAGCTATAGCTAAGTCTTACGAGGAAGCTTTAGCTGTTGAAATGGGTCTACTACCTATAGTTCCTAGCGGATTAGCTATATGCCCTACATGTTTAGAAAAGACTATTCTGGCATGTGAAGAAAATATTGCTGTATTGAAGGATATTCAGGAAGCGGTGAAGGAATATGTGAAGTGAGTGAAACTATCACAGTAATGTATGGCTATGCGGAATTTAAAGTTAAGCCACCTATGATTAGAAAGGAAATCATTAAACGTAGGTTTTGGTTTGATAAAATTAAATATTGGATAGATTTTGAATTTTGCTCGCTTGGTCCAATTGATACGCTAGATGAAGCGAAAGTATTATTGAGCTATGCCCACACTTAATGAAAACGGTCTAATAGTTTTAGATAAAAAAGTAACATTATCACCCTACAAACCGCGCCAGCATCCTGAGCGTGAGTATCTTACTGATGCTGAAATACTAGCAAATGTAGGAGGCACACTTTTTGTAAACGTAGAAAGTTATCCTAACTACTTTCTAATCACATTTAAACTACTAAATGCCAATAAATTTCTAATGCTAGAGTGTGGGGAAGGCAGAAGCTTTAATCCTAAGTTTCTATCATGGTTAATGCTGAGCTATAGAACCATTGGATTTAACTCTATAGCTTTTGATACTATCATTATCTGGCACGCTTACACTTGTCAGGATGCAGCTATACTAAAAGAGAGCGTTAATGACCTAATTGTAAACAATTACAGGCCAGAGGATTTAAAGAAAAAGTATTCTTTCTTCACTTACAAGACTAGTCATATTGACTTGATGCAGGTTGCGCCGCTCAAGGGTAGCCTTAAGCTTTACGGTGCTCGTATCCATACTAAGTCAATTCAGGAACAGCCTTTCGATATTAATGCTGATCTTACAGAATTTGAAATAGGTGAGTTAAAGCATTTTAACTTCACTCAGCTTTGCATAACTGAAGAACTTTTTCATTTTATGAAAGAGCGCCTTGAATTACGCGAAGCTATGAGCGCTGAATACAACGAAGATTTAATGAGCAAATCTGACGCTCAGATTGCTGAAACTGTGATACCTAAGCTAGTAAGCAAACTAAATGGAAAGCCTGTAAAGCGTCCTGAAATTGAAGCTGGAACAGTCTACAAATATGAAGTGCCAGAATACATTTCATATGCCACTGATCAAATGAAAGAGCTTTTAGGCCGCGTCAGACAGGCCAAATTTATCATTGGAGATTTTGGTAAAATCATTCCACCTGAAATATTGAATGAGCCTGTTAGAATTGGCGACGCTTATTATAGTGTGGGAATTGGTGGATTGCACTCAAAAGATAAGACTAAAGCTTATCGTGCGATCAATGGTCGCAAGTTACGTGATGTTGATGTTACCAGCTACTATCCAAATGCTATTTTAAATATGAAGCTTTGTCCTATAGCTCTTGGCCCTAATTTTTTAAAGGTATATGGTGGCTTCAAAGAGCAGAGAGTAGATGCTAAACGTCTAAAGCAGTTTACTAAGGATAAAGGATTAAAGATTTTCTTGAACGGCATGTCCGGTAAGTACAGCGATCCTTATTCTAAAATGTATTCACCCGGTCATACTATTCAAATGAATTTAACAGGACAGTTATCAATTCTCATGTTAGCTGAAATGTTTGAATGTTCTGGTTTGGAAGTTGTATCAGCTAACACAGATGGCTTAACAGTTTACTATAAAGAAGAAGATGAAGATAAAGTTACATACTGGACAAAATATTGGGAGAAGTTGACAAATTTCAATCTTGAAGATGTTCAATATACTGGATATTTTGCTATGAATGTTAATAGCTACTTTGCTGTTAAAGAAGATGGTAAAGTTAAAATTAAAGGACCATGGAGCGAAGTAGGATCGCAATCAGGAACAAAACTTGATACTAATCCAGTTGTTCTAATTTGCACTGATGCAATTGAAGCTTTGTTGTCCAAAGGTATGCCAATTGAAGAAACTATTTTAAATTGCAAAGACTTCACTAGATTTGTTACAGTGAGGCAAGCTAAAGCCCCCGGCGCTCATTGGAAAGGTGAATATTTGGGGAAGGTGCTACGCTGGTATTATGCAGTAGGTGAGACAGATTGTATTAGAACTGTTGCTCACAATAGCAAAGTAGCTGATAGTGATGGGGCTAGGCCATGTTTAGACATGCCTGATGAATTTCCAACTGATATAAATTATCAGTGGTATTTTGATAAAGCCAAATCGATATTAGAGGAGATTGGGTATGCGCCAAAGCCTAGGCAGCTTACGTTTTTTTAGTACCTAGGATCGCCAGCCAGCCCCCAAGGTAAGCTTTTTACCCAAGGGGCTGCGGTTGGCTCAATGCTTGGTCGCAAAGCTGCTCAGAGCCGCCGCGTTTAATAGCTCAGACGCCCTGACAAGTTGGCTAGTGGCTTTATTTAGATTGTCTTGAGAAGCTTTTAAGCGTTCCTCTTGAATTGTAAAATCACGATCATTTGCGCCATTGTCATCATATAGACGACGTAACTGACTTATGATTTTATTCATGACTTAGCCCTAACTTCATGAGCCAATCCATCTAGGGCTTTGGCTGCGTTTGTTGCTGCATTTGCTGATAAGTGTATAGCGTCGCTCATTCTATCAGCGGCGGATATTCTCTCATCATAGCTTTCTATTAATTGATTTTCTAATAGTTGTATGCGAGTATCTTTTTTAGCTTCGCGTTCTTCTGATTTCTTGAGCATCACCCACATTAATAACGCGAGTGCACCCGGCGGACCCCAACCTTTTACAATCTCTAGCAGTAAGTCCACCGGGCTAGTTCCATTTTAACAAAGTGTTAAACGTCTTGCTCATCTTCAGGTGGCAGAGCCGCTTGAATTTGTAAAGACAAAGCGTTCGACTTTGCTAAAAGTTCCGCAATTTCCGCATCAGTGAAGTGAGTTCCCTTGAAAAGCTCAGCAATAGCTTGCGCAAAGGGCTGAGCGTTCTGCTCAGCTTTAATAACTAAAGGCGCAGCTATAGTGATGACATTTGCAATAGTGTTAATAAGAGATGCAATTGCTACTGCGTCCATTTACTTAACTCCATATTGAATAGCTAGCTTATTAAAAGTATCTACAGCATTACTAGCCGCAGTCAATACAGCAGTAGCATCTAGAGTTGGATTAGCACGAGTGAATTCAACAGCAGCATTGATAGCAGAGCTAGCATTTTCATCAGCAGCTTGTATCACAACTTTAACCGATCGCTTAGAACAAATATTAGTAGCAGAAAAATTGTTAGTTTTAGTACAACGAGGAAGGTTCATATAAGCGATAGCTGCTGTTTGAGTTACACCATAAGAACTAATAATGCCAGCTAAAGTATCATTGCCAACAGGATTAGCAACACCAGTCGTCAGTATCTTCTGAGTAAAGGTACCAAATGGAGTAGTACAACCACCTAGATACAAAGAGGCTATAAGTGTGGGAATAAGTAAAAGTTTTTTCATTTTGCGCTCACTGTTACATTGTCAGGAGTAGCCGCGTCAAGAGCGGCAGAACCAATAACTTTCTTATCAAGTTCAACACTCTTAACTTCAGGCATATTAGCCACTGTAGCAACTACAGCAGACTTTCTATTAAGAATAGCTGTAGCTAATACCATAATAGTTCCGCCAGCACTGAGAATTAAATAATTCCAAGTAGCAAAATCAAAAAATGGTAATTTAGCAGCAAGAATACCAGCTACATAACCAACAACCATTAATGCTGAATTGTTAGTTTGAAGTGGGTTAGTTATACTAGCAGTGTTGTCAGCCATATTTAAATCTCACTTTTCATTAGTTGAAATAACACCATTATTATTTAAATAAATACGTCTAATATTTTTTGGAGGATTGATGTATTTAGGGCGGCGCGCTTTGTAGAGACGTGACTTAAGAATACGGGTAATACAAACTTGGTCAGATTGATTACCTCCCAAGACGTGATAAGCGGTCGCGTCCTCGCCAACGTATAGCCCAACGTGACCGCCGCCGTCACGCTTAAAAGTTAAAATATCGCCAAGCATGGGGAATTTTATCGCAGTTCCTTCGTCCGCCCAAGACAATGCCCACAATGGAGACTGAGCTACCGGCTTGCCTGCACGTAAAGCTACATAACCAATGAATAATCCGCACCATGGGATGCTATCATGAGAGTATATAGAAGTAAGCTTCAATGACTTAGCCCAAGCTAAAATAATAGGGCTATCTTTAGTACCAGCTACTTCAACAGTTCCATAGAGCTTTAAAGCTTCTACAATCATTTTAGGGCCAGTTTCTTTAACCAGCCATGCATATTGTTTAGGTAATATAGTCATTTATCACCTTTCTGTTCTTTAATTTCTTTAATAGCTTTTTTTTGTTCTTGTTGTATTCTTTTAAATAAATATAATGCAGGTTCGGCTACTTGAAGTCCTTCAGCTCTGACTGCTTGATCTAATAAAGTTATTAATCCTTTTTGCTCATCGTCAGATAGCGTTATAGTTATAGTGGCTGCGTTTACGCTAGTGTTTACAATTAAAATAGCTAGTATTAAAATCTTTTTCATATTACTATCCATATCGATCCTGTACATACAATAGCAACTCTACCGCTTCCTCCACCAGCATATGTAGCATGATAAGAAACACTAGTAGCGTCTACTACAAAATAGAAAGTGCCTGTAGCAGCAGCGTTACAAGTTGGTACTGCTCCAGTAGTATTATTATCTCCTACTTTTAATCCTCCTAATCCATCAACTTGCATTAACGCTGCGCCAGTACCATTGCGCACAAGTATTGGTATTCCCGGGCAAATATGACCTGTTTGACAAATGGTGATGCCGTAGGTATGGCTATCCTCTATTGCTAATCCTGTATCATATGAATTATCAAAAGGAAGCCCTGCACCATCAGTTTGGCTAGAACCAACTATTATTCCAAATCCAGCACGACCAGAGTAATTTTCAGCTTGCGAACGTATGCCTGCGGCTAAACCTCCTCCACTCAAATTCCCACGAATAATACCTGCTGTTGCTTGTCCTCCTAAATTACCTGACGTACCTTGTAAATCTAAAATTCCTAGCAATGCCCATAAATCATTGCCAGCAAAAGCATTATCGTTTACTTGTAATTCGAAATTCCCACCAACAAAAGTTGGAAACCCGAGAGCGTAATATCCACTATTTACACGATAGTTAAAAAGTGATCCATTTAATGGTTTGGTAGCATTACCGTCTACATCAGTCCATTGATATAGACCGCTACCTACTCCACAATCAGTAGGAGAACCAAACGAAACCCCTTGACCACAAGTAGTAGGATTTAAATTAGTTACTTGTAAACCTCCTGTTTCTCCTTGACCTCCTATAGCCATTAATGGATAAGGGGTATTTCTATTAGCATGACCTCTCATACCCGGCATAGGAGTTTGCGAAAAAGCTGAAGTTGTTATTAAAAGAAAAATTATAATTAAATTTTTCATTAGTTAAAATCCGCGCAAATGGCTGTTGCGTTTATAATTGCTCCTGAACCTAGTGCGGTTATATAATAACCTTTTAAACTCCAACCACTAGGAAGATAAAAATAACGATTATTATCGCTATCTGTTGGTAATCCCGGCCACAATGTAGCGCTCATAGGAGCTATGGCGGGAGTATTTATGATATATCCAGCAGCTAAAGGAATAGTCACAGCTAAAGCTGCTCCTGAAATACCAGTAGATGTAGGTGAAGTTAAAAATACAGTAAATATATGAGAAGTTGTCCCATCACTAGATGTCAAATATAAACCTGTGCATTTAGAACCTCTGGCTGCTCCGGTATAAATAGTTTTAGCGACACTTGGGGCGTCAGTGCCTTGTACCCAGCTTTGCTGCCCCATATTAGGAATAGTAGGAGCGTAAAATGAATTTAGGGTTTGAGCATTAGCGTTTGATATAATAATACTAAATAAAAAACTTAAAATAATATAAATAATACGCATATTTAAATTCCTCCTAAAGTTGAATAAAGTGGCAACAGACTGATACTGACTGACCCACTAACACAAGTTACGCCATTTTCGCAAGTTAGAGACCCTGTCTGTCCGCCCAAGCTAGATACGCCAGCTACACCAACAGAACCAATTTGCCCCGGTGTAACTTTTCTTAAAGCTCCGCTAACATTATCCCATAAAAGCATATAATCATTGTTAGCATCAATTGGAGTTTTTAAAGTTAAACCTTGTATTGTTGTATCGACAGCAGGCCCCGGAGTAGCTGAAGCATTAGCTAATAAATAAGCAGAACCATTAGATACAGTAATGCCATTGGTGAAAGTGTTACTGGTTCCTGAGAATATATTAATACCATCTAAGAAAGGCACAACATGACCTGATGCGCCAGTATTCGCTTGGCAGCCTGTACCCCCATTAGTCAAATCTCCACAAGAAATAGTACCTGTTAGACTAGCAGATATTTGATTTCCTGAGCATGATATTCCTGATCCACAAGTTAATACTCCATACATTCCTCCAATGGATGCGACGCCAAAAAAAGAATTTGGGTTACTATCTGGAGTAGTTTTAATAACATAATTGCTAATTAGTGAAGGCTGCATCATATTCAGCCCTACTTGAGTAACATTACCATTAATAGAATTAGTATTACCTGACGCGTTAGCTGATCCTGTAGATGAAACAGCACTAGTATTAGCATCAATACCAGCAACAGCAAATATTGCTCCAGCACCGGGACTTATAATTCCATTAACACTATTGCTTTGAAAAATACGACTACTAGTAGTAGTAACACTGGCTGAACCACTACTACTACTGAAAGGTATAACTACATTTGGTAGTTGTGATTGCAATATATCTTGATTTTGAGTGCCACAAGTACCGCCAATTCCTGCGCTACAACCACTTAATAACGAAGTTACACGGTTTGCAGCTATTCCCCCCATATCGTCGCGCCCAACTAAAATTCTACCTCTTAAATCAGGAACATTAAAAGTTAAATTTCCGTCACCGTTCCCATAAGGAAAAAATCTAGCGGTAGAAGTAGTAGAAATAATAGCATTAGAGCTAGCTGTGACAGTAGAAGATGTCACTGAAATTACTGTAGCCCCAGCACCTAAACAAACACTTTCAATCTTAGTTCCAGTACTAAAATTTTGAGTGCTACTAACACTAGTTAATATTGGGCTTCCTATAGTGCAAGTGACATTTTGATTAAGCGTTAAAGCTTGAAATAATTCAGGAAAACCAGCTCTAGTAAACTCTTGCCCGTATGCAAAAGCATAAGCTTGAGGGGCTATTAATCCTGCCCATAATTGTATAGACCCAACAGGTTGGCCATCGCCAACTGTAGCAGTTGAACCTCCTCCTCCTGATCCGGTAGAGCTAGTTACAGCATCCCAAATTAAACTATTATTACGATCTTTGACAACTTGGCGGTATGCGCCATCGCCAAGCATGAGCGCGCGGCCAGCGCTATCTAAAATAACAGGGTTAGCATTAGGGACAGTCTGGCCAGCGTCTTGCCAAGTCGTCTTGCGAGTGGTAGTGCCGGGAATGTAGTAATCGACTTTGCCACCAGCCAGCGGATTTCCATTACTATCAAAAAGCTGAGTTTTTGCGGGTGGGAGTATGCTTGCCGTCTGAGCATAAGAAAAAGAAGTATTAGCAATAAGCATTAAAGAAATAACGAAAGTTTTAACAATGGAATTGATGATAGCTTTCATTTTAATTGCCTTACTGCTTAGAAAAAATTTAATTTGTATGCCCACAATCTTAATACTAGCGGCATACGCAAAGTGGAAAATCTCAGACCCTATCTACCTACAATATAAATTATGGTCCTACAAGCCTAGAAATGCCGCTAGCCCCGCGAGTGAGCAGAGATTGCCTAGGCCCGGGTATACGAGCTTCAAGTTGCCTGATTAGTTCATCTCTACTTGGACCTTCAGTTGGTAAAGCATACTGAGCATATCGTGCATTATGTTCGCGAGCTAGCTTCATCTTCACAGCATCTTTTACAGATGCGCCAACTTTTGCTGCTGTTAAAAGCCCAGCACCAACACCCGGCATACCACCCATGAAATAGCTAGAAGCCTCAGCCGCTGCTACAGCAGGAGCGCTTTTCATTACTTCAGTTGGGCTAGGCAAAGCAAACTGAGCTTTAGAAGTTTGGCGCATAGCAGTCTGGCTACCCTCAACAATCTTATTGTGGGTATTAGCTATAGCTCGCTCATTAGCAAGTTTAGTTAAAAGTTTTTCAGTCTCATCTTTACCAAATAATACTTCCATTTTAGCTTTGTTAAAATCAGAACGTGCGATGCTTTCGCCAGCTAATGCCGGATTTTTAGCAACCCCCATCTCAGTATATATAGCAGCTCTAGCACCTTCTGTAGCAGCTTGCTTTTCATAATCGCTTAAGCCATCATACCACTTCTTTACGAACGACGGATCATTTTCAATTTTCTTAGAGCTAGTGAAGATGTCATCATGGCCACGCTTGAATGCTTCGGCTATGTGCATCTCATCGCGATAGCCTGACAAAGCTTCTTTGTAACCGGGAGCAGCCTTTTCAATGTCAGATACAAGGTTGTTTCTGACATTCATCAAAGCGCCACCCATAGCCTGATCAGAGCCGGTAGAGCTTTTCATTAAACGAGTAGCGGTCTCACGCAACTTAGATTGAAACCTATGAAGCTCTTTAGCATCATATTCTTTACTAGTACGCAATTGCTTGCGAATGCTATCAAGCTGTCGCTTAATATCAACTAAATGCTCAGCGTCACCAATTTTTAAAGAGCCGGGTTTTAAAGTGCTATCTAAAATATCTAATGTATTTTCTACACTAACAGGCTTAGCCGCGTCTAAAGCAGGTTGAATTTTCTTGCTACCAACATCCTTAGCAGCGCTGGCTAAATCAGTCATCTTCTGAGCTAAGTCAGGAGCCACGCCACCTGAAGTATCATAAGCAGCAGCCATTGCATCGCTTCTGCCTGCCATTCTGTTACCAGAAGTTTTAGCCAGATAATCGATTTGCGGACCTTCAGTAGTAAACAAGCTTTGAGTATCTTGTAAAACTTTAGGCGATAAATCAGCCGGTCCTAAGCGCGGGTCAGCTTTCATAGCTCGCACTACTTCAGGTAAATTTTCAGGACCAATGCTTTCTACTAAAGTAGACAAAGCTTTATTCTTAGGTAAATTTTTAACTACAGTGCTAGCTCCTTTAATAAAAGGAATACCACTTAAAGCTACATCACCTGCCCTATCGCCAATCTCTTTGCTACCAGTAATATCAGTAATAGGCGTAGACAAGCCGCCTTTGACAGCTCCAGTGACAGGAGAAATTAAAGCAGACAGAGAACCAAGCGCGACTTTACCCACACCAGAGGCAGGTTTGTTAGATGCTAAATCATTTAAGCCTTCAGTAGCAGTGCTTAAGCCTGATTTGTAATTATCGACTACACTTTCTACAACATTAGTACGCGGCAACATAGAACGTGGATTTTCACCACCAGTTTTTTCAGCGCGAGTTTGATTTAATTCATCAGAGCTTTCCTGAGAAATTCCAGAGATAGGAGGCTTAGGCTGTCGAATGACGACTTTGGTACGCTCAGGTTCTTTAGGCTCGCTACCACCAAATTGAGACAAAATGCTATCAACGTCAAAACCACCCTTCTTAGGAGCAGCAGACTTTTGGCCAAATTGGCCTAGCACTTCATCAATATTAAACTCAGCCATTACATACCCTCGTAAATGCCGTTTTCTTTAGCGAGCTTTAAAGTTTCTAAGAACTTGTCAGCAATCTTTTTCTCGCCAGCATTACCATCGCGGTATTGCTTAGCCATTTTCTGTACTAAAGAATTACGCGATTTCTCATCAAGCATATCAAGCGTCAAAGCTTTCTCATCAATGTTTTGTGGGAATGTCCCCTGATGCTTGATATAGTTTTGATAATCGCTACCCTTAAACGCTTGCGGTTTTAAAATGTTAACACGATCTAATGCAACAGCATCGCGAGTTAGCGCCTGTAATGCTTGCGTCAACTGCACTTTAGGATTAGGCGAGCTGGCTTCAGTCAAAGCTTGAGCAGCATCCGAACGTTGGCCAATCGGACTACTGGCAACATACTGAGCCATCTTTTTATTAATTTCTTGACGTAACACAGTAGGGTCATTCTCAGCTTTAGTATCAACAATGCCCCATGCCTTAGCAGCAGCTACTAAATTATTAAACTGCTCTGTACCCGGACCTGTAGCTAATCCCGGCATTAGCTTTAATGCCTGAATAGCTGGCTTGATAGCCTGAGCCTTACCAGATGCAGAAAGCTGATCCTTCGTATAAGCTTCCTTACCTTCAGGGAATAAAGGGCTAGGCCCAGCGGTTAAAACTTCACGCTTGTTAGGGAAAGCAGCATCAGTTCGTTGAGCAAAAGTAGCAGGAGGAGCATTAGGCCCTCCTGTCGTTTCCACGGTAGGCCCTATAGGCCCTGTAGTCGGGGCAGGTGACGCCAAGGGAGCGACAGGCATAGAACGCGCTGGCTGAGCCGCAGGAGTGGCAGGAACCACGCCGGGAGGGCCTTCAGGTTGCTCATACACCTGCTGATTAGCTGAGTTATAGCCTTGAGTTCCGGGGGCGATTTGTATTGGCATTTTAGTTGCTGGAACAAACCCTCCGCCTTGACTAGCTGGCCTAGTAACGCCTTGAGTGATACTTTTATTGTCTTGTACTGTTGTATTTTGGCCAATATGATAATTGATTTGCTGTTGATGATCGGCAGCAGTAGTCATGAACTCATCATAGAAAGCTTTACTTGTAGGAGCAGCTTGCGCTTTTTGAGCAAAGACTTGCACAGCTTGAGGAGGAACTAACCCAAGCTTAACAGCATCTTCAGCAGCTTTAATATACGCTTCTTTAGGAGCATTAGGGCCAAGAGCCCCCATAGCTCTTGTCATATAAGTTAAGCCCTGATTAGCTTGATTTAATTTAGCTTGATCTATTTGTTGGCTTTGCTGTTGAATATCACCATACTGCTTAGCAATCTCAACAGGAGATTTTTCAACAGGCATTTTATAACTATCTACGCTAAATCCGCCAAGCTCAGCCATAATTCTAAATCCTTAAGCAGCTTTAGTGCCATATAAACCTTTATAAGTAGCATATCCAGCTATATTATTAGCTAAACTACTTATAGCGTTTCCAGTCTTATTATCAGCAGCAGCTTGCGCAGTGCCAGCTTGAGTTGCTGCTGTAGCAGATGTGTTAGCAGCAGCAGTACCAGCAGTAGCAGTACCAGTAGCAGCGCTAGCTCCAGTATCAACCAAGCCTTTCAAACGATTATATGCGTTAGTCTGATTGGTGTTAGCATTATTAAATTGATTTTGATATGTGCTATCAGCAAGTCCAGTAGCAAAAGTAGACGCTCCTTTCAAAGCTGCTCCTGATGTACCTAGTCCTCTAGCTGCTGCGCTATTTTGAGTAGCTTTTAGTCCTTGATTTAAGTTAAATTGATAACCTGGAGTTGCTTCTAGTGTAGCTTGATCCATAGTAATAGGGCTAGTAAGTTCTGAAAGCCTCCCACTCAATTCAGTAGAAGCTTGTGAGCCTATATCACGATAAGGAGATAAATCAGCACGAGTTTGTTGATATTGATCTTGAGCTATTTGTGAAGCTTTATTAGATGCTTCAGTTTGAGCATCAGCAGCTTTATTAGCACTATAAGCAGTTGACGCTGCACCTATAACGCCAGCGCCTATAACTGCTGTTGCCACCCATGCCATTATGATAATCCTAATTGTAATTGGTTAGCTCCAGTAAACTCTAACCATTCTTGCTCAGAGCTAGCTATAAAATGATCTTTAATTAATGATACATCTTTTTCATCAGTACCGTGAATTGTAGTCCAAATGCAGTCAGTTAAAGTGTGGGCAATTCGCTTAGTACCGGGTGGCGACACGACTGTAAAAGGAGCGTCAACGCGAATGACCCCCTTCTCAGTAGAGACTAACATGCTTCCTTGAGAGAGAATATTTAAATTTTCAAATTTGTGAATTTCCCCTGTCAAGGTGACGCCAGCCGGAATATGTAACTCGCGAGCATATACCCCTTTAGAAAAATGATGAATAACTTTTAATTCTATTTGAGGCATAGTTTTCATTAATGCTTCAGCTTCAAATGTCTTAGCCCTGATTGCATCTACATAGTCATTAATGCTCACAATATTTTTCATTGCGAAAATGCCCTCAAAAAATGAACTGTGGTTGCACCAGACCAAGTTATAGTATCACCAACAGCTATAGGAATTATCTTTTGCCCAGTCAGCGTCAAAACTAAACTGCCTCTAGTCAAAGTTATAGCTGGCGTACCTGTAATGAAAAAAATACTACCTTGTGTATTAGGAGTGTACGGACTGATAGGTGTTTCAGCAGCTTTAGCAGGAGCAGTAAACTGTTGAAAAAAGCTATTCCAAGGTGGAACAACTTTTCCCATCTTATCAACTAAAGCAGCTAATAGGTTTGGTACTACACTCAATGCTTTGACCTTTTAAAATCAATAAACGCGCCATTTAGAGCCATTTGCATATTAGCTGATCCACTAACTTTAAAAACCCTATCTCTAGCTTGACCTAATCTATTCCATGATGGAACAGCTATATAGTCTCCTGTCTTTCCTAAAGACTGCATGACTGGATTTCCATAGCTTTTACCTTTATCATTAGACCAAGATAAGCTAACTAAAGGATTATCTTCTTGATCCTCTATAGTTCCTACAGTGATATCTAAGTCAAAACTGTTATATGTTATTTTTTCGTTGTTATTAGTCATATGTGGAAAAGTTCTGATCCATACAATAGGCTGATCCTCATCCTTATATAAATCTAAAGATAAGTGTAATAGTTTGCCATTTTCCCAATCACCACCTAATATTTTATTAAATGCAAACATGCAGCAGTTAATTCTAGGACGCAACAGATTGCCATTGCTATCACACCAATTCCATTCATTCCAACGTTTAGTAGTCAGATCATACATCCAACCTTTACTAGCTGTTGGAAAAACTAAACAATAAAATGGATGATCGCCAATTTGAAAACAAAATCCTATAGCATCTTCTAAAGTAACATAACTTTTAAATTCAGATACTATTCTAGGAGTAGATATTTCAGTTACATCATAAGCTTGTAATTGAACTACAATTCCGTTTCCTTGCTGATCTTGCATAATAAAGAAAGCTAAAACATCCATTGCCGCTATAGAGTATTGAGCGGCGCAACCATGATTTATAAAAGCTCCCTGCTGCTGTTGAAAATAAAAATCAGCAGCACCAGTGCCAATCCATATCTCAGTAGTTAGATTACCTATCAATTGAAGCTCTCTATGGACAGCAGTGATGCCCACAATAGGATCATTAAAACCTGACTTAGCTGCAATATCTAATGGATCAAATGCGCCAGTAGTAGTAAGCAAGGTAAAATCAGCATTAGATATACTGATATAGAATTGATTAGTATTAGGACGATTAAAGATAAAGAAAGTATCAAGCAGCTCAACAAAGCTAGCACCATAAAAATTAGGATCAGTTATCTGACCAAAATTATTTGATACCATGTCAATAACATAGCCATTTACCCCATCTACTAAAACTACAACTAAACCGTTATCCTTAAATTTAATTAGACTTGGCCTATTAGCTATAATACCGATTACTGTAAGTGTGCCATCTATACCGACACTGTAAACGTTTTGAGAAACTACATAATAGGCAGTTCCTATGCTAGTGCGATATGCTCCTCTAGCATTGAAAATATATTCTGTATTTTGAGCATAAATTTCAGTACCCGGAGTAGTGTAATAAGTTATTTTGGTAGGTGCTTGAGGATCATCAGCATTTATTTCTTCATAAAGATTTACCTGCTCCTGTCCAGAAGCGATAATAGATTTGCCATCATAGGCTGAGCTTAAGAGTTCAACTCGCATCTAACGACGCCTTCTAGCAAAAAGATTTCCACCAGCAACAGTATTTCCACCAGTAAAAGTAGCTTCTGCTATCAAGTATACTGTGGTAGTGGAATTTAATAAAATTTGAAATTGAGGTACAGTTATACACCAACGACCCGGAGCTACTGAATAAGTTAATAAACTAACCAACGTCTGCTTATTGTACTGACCCATAGTGGTTGACATTGTATTGGTAGTTTGGCTTATAGAAGCTCCTAAATAAGAAGTATTAGTTGTTCCGTCTCCACTATAACAAATTACACCGTTTATGTCCCAATCTCCAGATGTAAGACTGCCACTAGTTATGGTTTTTGCAGTAGAAGTTACGATAGAAATTGAACCATCAGCAGCAGTAAATGATGCTGTTTCTCCTACGTTACCAGCCGTAGCAGCAGTGTTAGATGCTATCCCCGGCGTTTGACCAGTAGTAGCGCAAGTACCAGAAGATGTTATAGCTACACCATAGCAAGTAACACTAGTAACTGTACCGCCACCAGCAGGGGTTGCCCATGTACCATCTCCACGCCAAAATGTAGATGAACTAGCACTAATACCAGAATTTAAATTGGTAACAGGAAGATTTCCTGTTACTCCAGTAGATAAAGGAAGTCCTGTTAAATTTGTAGCTGTCCCTGATGCTGGAGTATCTAATGCTCCACCAACAAAATAAGCTGCTCCTGTACCAACTTCATCGGTCAAACATCCACGAAGATTAGCAGAAGTTGGAGTAGTAAGCCAAGTAATACAACCAGAACCTGCTCCAGATATATTACCTACAGCAACTGCATTAGCTGTACCTGCTGTTAATCCAGCAGCAGTGCCAGTTATATTAGTTCCTATCATAGAAGATGGAGTACCACCAGCGCCATTAAATAGAACAGGTGCACCAGCAGAACCAACATTAATAGCTAAAGCAGCTAACACGCTAGTACCAGCACCATCTAGATTAGCAATAGGAAAGCCAGTAGTATTAATAAGATTGCCGCTAGCTGGAGTACCAAGAATAGGAGCCACTAAAGTTAAAGCTGTTCCATTAGTAGTAGCTCCTGTAATACCGCCAAATACTCCTCCGTTATTATACTGAAGTTGGGTTATACTTCCACCCGGGGCAGTGGAATATTGTGGGATATTTAAAGTATTGCTCACAAACGTAGCATTACCACTAGTACCAGTGGTAGTAAGCGATATAGGAGCTTGGTAATCAGTGCCAGCAACAGCAGCAGATAAGGAACTGCCATTACCTTTAGTCAAACCTGTAACAGTAGTATTCAATGTTATGACTGGAGTAGTAGTTGCTGTAGCAACTGTACCGGAAAAGCCATTAGCTGCAACTACAGACACATTAGTGACAGAGCCGCTTCCAGCTCCACAAGTAGGGCAGCTAAGAATTCCACTATTCAATACTAATGGAGAAGCTATAGTAGCGCTATCAAATCCATTAACACCAACCCCTCTACCAACAGGGATAGTATTTAAAGGAATTTGAAACTGAGCTAATAATGCAAAATAAGTATTTACAATTTCTATAACAGGTGAACGTAATAACGTTGGTGTAATCTTATTATTATTATTATCTGCCCAATTAGTATTAATATCAATCAACAATTGAGACTGAGAGCATGGAGTTGTACAAGCCGCATTTGCTTGAGTTCCCACAAATAATAGAAGCAACACTAAAAGATATTTCATTGGTTTTGGTCCGCATTAAATATATAAAAGCCACCATTGCCGCCAAAACGTAAACTAGAAGGCATCTGCAATTGAGATATTTGAGTATTAGAAACTTTAATAGTATTTAGTGCGATAAATGCAAGTTTTCCATGCACTGGATTAGGATCGTATTGATAGTGTGCAGTAAGACGAATACAAAGATTGTAGTGGATAGCTTCTTCATATTCAGGAGGCATATTAAATTCAGCATCTAAAGATGATTGAACATTAGTGACGGTCCAAATAAATCCTTGGCCAGCTACGCCAATTAAAGTATTGTCTAAGCTAAGAACATCACTAATTTTATATCCATCGCCGGGATTTTGAATTTCAACATTAGTGATAGCCCCGCCAACAATAGTAATATTGGCTGAGCCTCCAGAGCCAAAACTACTAACATTAATAAATGGTATAGCTTGGTAAACTCCATCAGTATAACCAAAGCCTTGAGAAGTAATAGACCCAGTTTTTAATTCAACAGTGAAGCCTATTGGTCCTTTTAATATTAGATGAATTTCGTACTGACTTGTAGGTATAGGCCATATAAAAACGTTCCCATAAGGAAAAGCAGCATCATAGAAAAAATACGTAGGCCATGTGGTTAAATTTTTTAATTGAATTTTATTAGCATAGTCCTCATAGCTCCATATTGGCCTTAAAGGATAGCTAACATTATTAGATTGCCCATTAATATCAAAACCGCTGCTAAAACCATCGCTAAAACCACCACCCGGGGCTAGCTGTTTAAAATAGGCAGCTTGAATTTTATCAGGACGCGCAGCATTATAATACGCGCCGGGACCAATAGGATTAGAGCGCTGGCCATTCCCTAAAGCTGCTACATCAATAAGATTAGGGACAAGCCAACGCTTCTTTTGCCACTGCGCCAACATACGATTTAAAATAGTGAAGGCGTCATTAATGTCTTGATCAAGTGGCGTTTGTCCTACACCAGTAACACCAGTTTCTCTAAGGCACAATTCAATAAATTCTCTAGCCGTCGCCATCGCATTTATCATCCGTTGCTTTGAGGAAGGCTTTTAATTTATCTTTTAGCAATTCTTTAAATTTAATATCGTCTGTACGTTTAAAACGACGTTTAAATTCTTCTTCCTGCTCTTTTGTTACTTTGGCCATGCTGGTGGAGCCTTAGGTTGCAGGGCCTCGTATTCTTCCTTGCTACCCACAATAATACGATTGGGCTTACCGCTAGCATCTAGCGAACCATTCGGATTATCAACCCACATTGGGTATTCAGTGTGGCCGTATTCATTCAGAATATTAGGGTCTTTGCCAAAACCCGGATGAGGATTTTCTACAGTCCAAGGGTTGACATTGATATTAATCCCATCAGTTACCATTTGCTCAAAAGGTACAATAAGATCAGGTGGACCGGGAAAAGCAGTGATAGCCATTTTTATTTCCTATTGTTGATTGAATTAGGTGTTGACTTAGTTTTATATGACGTGTAGGGTATTGAAATCAACTGATGGAGCAAATCAAATGTTCATCAAGCGCAACGGTAAGACGTTCAAGATTGCTGGTAGCTTTGGTAACATTCATGTTTATCTTGGCAATCAATGTGTAGTCTTTGGCATTATGACTAAGAATGATGCTGAAAATTGGATTTGGAAGAATTATTAACAATAATATTGTGGGCAGTGTAAAAGCTGCCCACAATAGTTTTCAATTACACGCGATCCGCAATCACACAAAGCCACTCAGGACGAATGTACTTAAAACCAAACAAAACATCCAATCGAGTAGCTAACTGATCCGTCAGCGGCAGATAGTCAGTCAGCATACGCATGGACACGCCATCATAGCTAGTGCGCGCCGCTTCCTCGACAGCCTTCTTAGGCATCACAAGGTCAGCAGAAGCCATTGTAACGGCCTTCTGAGTGTAGGCAAGAGATTTGCGATACACAGAGCCAGCAGGAGTTACAAGACGCATCTGAGCGCCATTAATGGGCAGAGCGTCAACAGTCTGATATTGCTGATCAGCACCACCAGCCACACCACCAACAGGACCAATCATTGCCGGATAAATCGGAATGTTGGTAGCGCCAGTAGCAACGTCAGCAGTCACAACGAACTGGCGCAGAGTACCAAGTGTATCCTTGGTAACACGATTGACAGCATTGACACCATCAAAAGTAACGATATCTCCCTTACGAAGCGTGTTAGTGATAGCATTAACAAGAATATTGCCGCCATTGGTTCCGGTAGTTTGGCCACCACCATTAACAGTACCGCCAGCGCTGAATGTACCAGTAGTATGTTTAATAACAGTCTGATCACGGAAGAAACGATCAAAGCCTAAGCCAGACTTCATCATACCACTGCGAAACTGTGCAGAGATTTCAGTAGCAGGATTAAGCAGGCCAGCCAGCGAGCTAACAGTGCGAGCATCAGAGGTAGGGTCTTGAACACAACGGCGGTCCATCATGGTTGCGCCCTGATCATCAAGCACAGCGTTAGCACCAGTAAACTGATCCATAGTCGGGGAGATGATAGCACCACCGCCATCAAAGTTTGCAATCAGATTACAAACACCACCTTCGGAACCCTTCATAATGGTGGATGCAACTTTACCGCAAAGAGCATTAACCATAGGAGCCATGACTAATTCAGAATAATTGTCAATGCTCATAGTACGTTCTGCGGTGCTATAAGGAGTAGCAACATTCTTCTGACTGGAAACAGTCAGAGAAGTATATTGTTGAGTATTGTCTTGCAACTGCATAGCAGGGCCATCAGTCACAACGAAATCAGAAGGCAAACGGATGCGAAGCGTATCACCGATCTTAGCGCCATCGACAGCAAATTGGCTATCGTATTGAGTATCCATGTTCATGATGAACAGGTTGCTGTTCTTAAAAAGCATTACGGCCTCGGCCGTAATCATATCTATCGTGAGGTAGGAATTTCCAGCCATAATTAATTGTATCCTTCTATGTGGGCATTGGCCCGAATGATTAAAATGTTATGAATTTAGCAGTTGCTTGAGTTCTGCAAATTTAAACAAGCTAATCAGGGTCTTTAAGCCGACAGAGAGGCTTTAGGCTAGAAACAATGGTCTACATATCCGGCCAAGAGGAACTGTTCTCAGTAATATTTAAATCCCAAATCCTGTCAAGTTCTTTCTGCTTAGGCGTCTTACGATTTTGCGCAGCTTCACTTTGCCGCGCTCTGGTTTCATCGGATACAAACTTGCCACGATTACCAGCGGCGATCTTAGCTTTATGCTCAGCAGATTTAGGAATACCTCTATTATTAGCTAACAAAGCATCCATATGCTCTTTAGTACGCTTTGAACCAACTGCAAATTTATTACCTTTGCGTTGTTCTGACATTAATGCTAAAGTTTCAGGTGAATGCTTATGCCCTTTATGAGCTTTGCTCATATTAATTCTAGCTTCTTCAGTATGCTTATAGCCTTTCATGCTACCGCCAAGAGGAGCTACATTGTATTCAGGATTTAATAATTTACCCCAATGAACCTCACGCGCATTCAATTTGTCAGGACTATCTAACTTTTCCAAAACTACAAATATAAAATTACTTTCACCATGCTTTACCCAAGCACGCTGTAAGAATAAGCTGTGATGATAAAAACCTCTAAGGGACTTCCTGTGCTCACGCCAGCGAAAGTCCCTATCAGAAGCTTGGCCAACATAACATTTATCATCAATAATGTTTATGATGGCATAGATACAAATCATAGATTATCGACCAGCCTTAGCCGCCATCTGTGCCCTACGTTTAGCCACATAGTTATCCATATTCTCAGGTTTGGTATCAGCCGCAGTAATTGTAGTACTAACTACACGGCTACCAGTAACACGAGTTATAGGCTCAGGTACTTTTGAAATCTGCCTCCTAGGAGGCGTCTTAGCTTCTATGAGCTTATTTGATATCAAAATAAATTCCTTAGCCATCTTAGCTGGTGTCAGCTTCCAAATCTTTTCAGCTAACTCATCGTCAGCTACAATGTGGGCAAGTACTTCTGCACCATTTTCAGTATCAGCAGCAACACCTATTAAAAAAGAAGGAATAGGACCAAACTGATCAGCTATATCTACAGTTTTTTCATAGAAGTCTTTATCAAATTTAGTAGCTTCTTTTTGAAGCCTTTCGCAAGTGTTGTCGAATTCAGTTTGTAAGTCTTTGACCTTTTGAGCAGCAAGACGTTCAGCAGCTTTAGCTTCTGCTCTAGCTTCAACTTCTTCTTCAGTAAGAGTTGAGTTAGGATTAGCAGCTTTAAACGCAGCTAATTCATCCTTAGCGGCTTTGGCAGCAGCAGTAGCTTCATCAATTCTGCGCTGCATTCTGTCGTTTTTACGAGCAAGTTTTGCCGCTGCTTTCTCAGCAGCTTTCTTTTCAGCTTCCTTAGCTGCTTTTTCCTCATCTGTTAATTCTTCATCAACATTTTCTTCTTCATTATCTTCATCTTCTTCTCCTTCATCATCGCCTTCTTCATTTTCCTCACCTTCAACTTTTTCATTTTGTTCTTCAGTCTCAGGAGTAGTAGAAGGCTTTTCTATTACTGTATTATTTTTGACAAGACTTGCTCGTAAAGCAGCACGCTCATCGCTATCAGCATCAAAGTTCGCCATAGCTAGTAAAGATGCGCCATTCATAAATTTCTTAAACATTTGTCCTATTCCTAATCTCAGCTTCTATTGCAGATTTTAATTTTACAAATTCAGGATTTGGCGGAGGGAAATCCATATTTTTAAACTTCTCATGCGTACTAGCTACCTCACGCTTAGCTTCAGCGTCAAGCAAAGATTGCGCTATCAAACCTAAATCCCAAAGAGAATAGGCCGATAAAGGCTTCCCACAATAGATGTACTCAGCTACTTGATTTTCGTCAGGCATTTAACCTTCTCCTTAGCAAGCGATTTGACCTCACGCATCAAATCTTTATCCTTACGATGCATTTCAGCACGCTCAATATCTTCTAAAGCATACTTGGCTTTGTAGCGCCGTTCTTCTGCTTCCTCACTCTTGGCAGCTTTAGCAATAGTTTTCTGAGGAGTAGTTGAAGCCTTTAATTTTTCAACAGGCATGATCTTTTTAGCCATATCAAATGGTCCTTTTACTATCAAAATCAAAATCAATTTTAGGAGTATTGATTATAACAGGTTTAGGTAGCTCGTTATCTGGTTTGTATAATGGTGTATTTTCAAACTCAACTAAACCAGCTTGCTTACCCATAGAGTTGACTTGATCATCATTAACACGCTCCTGAATAGCCTGATATATAACTTCTTTCATTGGTTCAGGAGTAGTATCTTTGCTCAAGATTTCAATCAATGCATGAACAGCAGCAGGAATAAATTTCTCCAAATGAGCACGCGCAAATTTGCGTGGATCATTTTTATACTTCATCAAATTGATTTTTTCTTTCTGAAGCATAACTAGTTTCATGCCAGAGCTTCTAGCAGCTTCAAACCAAGTAGCTGCAAATCTGCCAGCAGTCTGCTCAATAAGAATTGTATGAGGTTCGACTAGTTTAAATTTTTTAGTCATTACTTCCTCTTATTAAGTTTCTTCTGACCAGCTTTATCAGCTTTATTATCAGCAGGACTTCCTTCGTATCTACTAACTGGCATTTTTAATTTTTTAGCAGCCTTTTTATCCTTAGCTTTATCAATTTTTGAGCCTTCAAACTTTTTCATTTTGCTTTCCTTTTTACAGAATACGCTATTGCTACAGCTTGTTTTACAGGCTTGCCAGCTTTTACTTCAGCTTTAATATTTGCCTTAAATGCTTTCTTTGATTTTGATTTCTTAAGTGGCATTACTTGTTCTCCTCAAAAGGATTTCCAGAAACAGGAGTTAGTTTGTATCTATGATTTAAAACTGGTACTTCTTTAATACCAAGTTCTTTAGCTGCGATAGCTCTATGTCGCCCATCCTCTTTACCACCGGACTTAAGCTCTAATGGATCAAGCTGTTTACCTTCTAAAATATGCTGCTTAATAGCATCAATAGTCTCTCTGCTTTCAGCATCAATTTTTAATGGTCTACCTTTAGCCAAAAATTCATCTGGCGTCATAGTTTGCATTAAATGATCATTCTGGCCTAAAGTGTTAGCCCATCTATCAGCAGGCTTAGCTAATGGATAAGATTTTGCTGTAGCTTCAATAGCCATACCCGGCTTACTACTATCAGCCAGAAGCGTACTAGTTAGCGCTCCATACTTGCCAGCAGAAGGATCAATAAGGCCAGAGTTAACGCCATATTCTAAAGCCTTTTCACGGGTTAAGAATTGGCCTTTATCATTGACAAAGCCAAAGTTGTAATGACTAATATCATCGCCGCGCATAGCCATCTGTTGAAATTCAGGATACAGAGCATCAGGAATAACGTCTTGATGAGCTTGGCCCGCTTTACCCTTGTAAAGCTTATCTTTATATTTTAATGCTGGACGCAAAGAAGGCGTAGCATTTAATGCTGCTCCTTCTGCTCCACCAGCCAAACCACCAGAACCAGCCAACGCGCTCATTGCTTGTGCACCCTCAATCATCTGAGGGCTAGTATGTGCTTCACCTGTAACAGGGTCTACTTGCCATTGTGGAGTATTCCCAGCTAATGCTTCACCAGCAGCCCCCAATCCTTCTCTTATAACTTTTTCTGGCCATAGCTGATATCGTTCTTCACCATTTAAACCTAAAAGTTTATTAGCTATGCGATCAACTAATCCTGAACTAGCTGGTCTATCTTCTACCCCCGGCGAATTAATATATACACGTCTAATACCATCAGCTTCAGGAGCCACACCTGTAACATTCCCCATAGGGTCATAGTCTGTTAGATCGAACAGATTAGGCATTAGTATTAGCCTCTAAAGGTTGGACTTCCAAGAAGCCACCATCCCTATGGGGGACGTAATGGCGACCATCAGGAGCCTGCCTAGAGCCGGGAACACCGGGAACGCTATCAGGGAGGCCATCGCCATTTGCGTCCTCCAGAGCCTCCTGCTCACCCTTTGTATCGGCACCGGGACCGCCTGCCTGAAGCATTTCCTTAATAGTTTGCTCAACAATAGGCTTAATTTGCTCAGGAGTAAATGCAGGGCCAGAATTACCAATAGCCGTCATACGTTTAGTGAATGCATCAAAATCAGCCCTGATCTGTTCAACTGCTTCAACTGTAGCAGTATGACCAGCAAGCTTTTCTTTAAGCGTCATTTCACGTTCTTTGATTGCAAGCTCAGCATTTTTATCATCGATTTCTTTTTGCTGCTGAGTAATCAATGCTAATTGCTGTTCAATCTTATTTGCTGCCTCATGCATAGCTTGTTCAATATTAGGATCGATAGCGTCACCAGTAATATTTTTTGGAATAATTTTACGCCAACGCTGAGCAAGCACTTGAGCTTCAGGAAAGTCAGCAACTTTCCATAGAATATCTCCAGCAACTCCCATGAATTCTTTATTCTGAGCAGCAATTTGAGTTAGAGCATTAAACGCTTCCTGACGACGTGTTGCATAGCTAGGTCCAGTATCAGAAATAACAGCATAATTTCCAACATTAGGATTGAAGATAACATCAACTATCTGTTGATTATTATCATCTTGTGGAGCTCCTGAATTTTCAACTTTTGTCATAGGAGCCGTAGCGTTAGGATCGATAGTAACATTCATAATCGTATTGTCTTTAGCCTCAATACGTAACACTCGTTTAGTATCATAAATCTTTGGTATCAAATCAATAAGTATCTTTCCAGTAAATCGAATAGCGATAGCCTGATTATCAATAAAATGATAAGTAGCGCGATCACCTTGACGCTGGCGAGCATTGATAGCCACACCAGATTTAGCGTTTTCATTCTCTCCCATCTGAGCCTGATATTGACCAGACACCATCATCATTTCATTTTGTGCAATTTCCATCTGTTGCACATAAGCTGGAGATGATTGAGGAGCAGGTAAACGAGATGGAGCAGGAATAGGATTTCCGTTTTCATCAACGTGATTATAAGGTAAAAATGAAACGCTATCTATGTTAGCCCTAGCATAGATATCCTCATATCCTTCAATAGCAGCAGCAGACGCCATCAAAGGCGATTTAGTTTGTAATGCTCCAAATTCAACATTGGCAGAACTATTAACGTTGTATATGCGTTGCGGATCAAGCAAAGCTCTCGTATGACCTTTGCAATCCCAAACACCATCAATAATAGTTTCAGTACCAACTAAACGAACAATAGGAATATACTTGCCAAGCCAAGGCGTACTTTTGATAATACGATTTCCAGCTATTAAGAAGCATTCAATCTTCTCTGACAGTTCCTCTTGCTCTTTAAATGTTTGTTTTTCTTCAGGTAGATCACCTTCACGCTTCTTAATTTCATTAAACATATTTCTCCCATCTTCTGGAAGATCAGACCATAAAATCGGTCCTATTTCTTCACCTGTTGTAGGAGTTATGAAATATACTAGCTTATCTTCTTCCTGACTTTTTCTAAAATATTCGCATACTCTAACAGTGTCTTTATTGAGCCAACCTGAATACATTCCATCATTGAATGCTATATTTCCAACATCTTTAAATTTAGGATATTTAGCTTCATACAAGTCTTTTGGCATATCATCGAAAACAAAACCAAACCAAGCATCGCTACCATCAACCTCATTAATGTTAGGATCAAGATAAACTAAACGAGGGTCTTTAATACGTCTGATATAAATTTCTTTATCAAATGTGCCAGCTATTTTTTCTACAGTAACTCGCCAATACCCCCATCCAGCGCACACTTGATAAGTAGCTGCGTTATCATAAACATTTTCAGCGCTTGATACATATTCGATATGTCGCACAACTTCTTGGAATACTTGAGCAGCTTCAAAGCTAGCTTCATCTCCTACAGGACGAATATTAACCCCCGGCTTATTTTGCTTACCATCATTTATTATTTGCAAATTATGTTGCATAGTCTTATTGATAGTTAAGCATGGTCGTCTGCTAGTCTGTCTATCACCTACAACCCAATTATCCCATTGATACATATTGTTAGCATCAGCATTTGAAAATTTATAATCATAGTCAAACCATGTCCTAGCTTGACTTTCAAACCCCTCACAAATTTTAAATCGCTTCTTTGCTTCTAAAAGAATTTGATATTCTTTTTCTTCAGAAGAACCGGGTTCAAAAAATGATGTAGACCAAGCCATTTTATTTAAAATCCATATCTTTAAATATTTCAGATAACAATTCTAGTGTAGACGCTTTTTCATGACCTATAAACTCAGTTATTTCAAAATCAGTGGCATCTCTTAAAGAGTTGTTATAACGCTCACGCAACAGCTTATAAGCTTTTTCTTTCAATGTCATAAGCTACCCATCCAAGCCCTAGGCTGTTGCGATATCGGTAAAGACGCTTTACCCTTAGGCTTCTTTGTATCATCTTCAGTTTTTAAAGAAAGCGCAAATGTCTGAAAACCGTCAGCCCCATGTGACCAAGGCGTATCGTGATCAGGTTCGCGTGAAAAGTTTCCAGTTTCTTCATTAACTTTGTAAGCATAACGTGATAGACATTGCCAACCATCAGCAGCATTAGCTAAATCAAAGTTGCAAAGTTCAAAAATAGTTCTGACAGCATTAATGCCCACAACTTTCTTTGCAGGTCGCTTTACAACTATTACCTTAGCATTTGGAAACGCGCGTCTAGTTAATGTAGCAATAGACCTGTTAGCTAAAGTCTCATTGTCAGCGTCATGAGGTTGATAGTGAACAGCGTAGTTATATTTTAAACTTTGTAGATACTCTAAATAATGACCAATCTTTTTTAACTGATTTTCATAGTAATTGATGATATTGAATTCTAAACCTACTCTCTGAATAAACCATATAGCAGTTTTATCAGCATGGCCCAAATCCCAAGCTGTATAGACTGGCTTGGTAGGATCATACGGGACATGCTTACGTCTGCCATCAAGCAAGCATTGCTTTATTTCATCTGCATATATAGCTCCATCTAACGTTTGCTTAGTAAAACCTTCCCATACTTCTAAATATTTGGTAGGATGATTTTGTTTTAACAAACTCATTTCACGCCGCAAGTCTGGCGGAAACCATTTGTTATCGCTATAGTTGATTTTGATTACATAAGCATAGCGCTTGCTTTTTAAATAATCATAATTCTTTTGCTCGTTATCGCTTAAGGTTTCCCCATTAGCTAATGCTGCTTCAGCGGCTATAAAGAAGGCTTCATCTTCAGATGATATGTTATCATCAGGATGAAAAGCAGGAGCATTAATTTTTTGATTAACTACATAGCGATCATAAACTTCATCGTCATCTAATTCAGGATTAAAACTAATCCAAATTTCTGGACCTAATCTAAACGGCCCTCCTAATCCGTCCTTACTACTTTCATGTTTACCACGAATAGTAGGCATAAGCTTATCAAGTGAATTTTTAGAAGTATTGTTAGCTTCATCTATCCAAGCTATATCTATTTTAGAAAGTGACTTAATAGAATTTATCTTATGACGCAAACCAGAAAAGATAAATTTAGCACCTGTAAGTTTGCAGATGATAGACTTATCTTTAATTTCAAATGCCCAGCCTAACTCATAATGCTCTATATAATTTTCAATTGTAGATTTAACACTCTCCTCAAGAGAGTTTTGTATTTCTCGTAAGCATAGAATACGTAGCTTCATCTTCATAGCAAAGATGATTAGAGCTATAGCAAACCCATCTGACTTTCCACCGCCTCGACCACCATAAGCAATCTTTAAGCGTGCGGGCTCAAATAAAAATGCTAATCTTTCGTTAAATTCTATCTCCACTTAATTATTCTTCTGTATGCTCAATATCAACTTCCCAATTCCCGCCTGCTGTACTATCAACATCAATGCATAAAGCTTCGTTAACTCCTCGTAAAACTTGAGGTTGATCCCAATAAGGACTAAATTGAAACAATGCAGGAGCAGGAGAAATAGAAGTAGATGTAGTTGTACCAATTGGCAATTTTTGTGCTCTAATTCTTCCTACTAAAGTTCCTGCTGTAGGAGCAGTGGCGTATCCTGTGACTACAGCAGTAGCAGCAGAATTTAAAGTATCACTAGGTACAGGAGTTACAGAAGTAGGTGTACCACCAGTATCTAAAGTTGATCTGCGAACAACAGACACACTACTATTTACAGCCGCACTAGCTATAGCACTAACTCTAATTCCTTTAATTTTTATAATTTTAGTAGCACTACCAGATATACAAAAAATATCTCCAGCAGAACTATTTGCAAAGTTATGAATAGTTGAACTATAAGTAGGTATGTTACTATTACCTGTTATAGGCAGCGGCTTTAACTGACTTACACTCTCACAACTATGGATACCATTAGTACTTTGCTGCCCATTTAAATAACATGGATTACGACTAGTCTGAGCAAATGCTAATTGTGGGCAAATTAAGAGCAGCCCCAAAATTAAAATATTTTTCATCTTCATTACCTAAAAATATGCCCGCACCTTTCGATGCGGGCTAGTTGGGGAGGAACTCTACTTACTAACCCAGTTAGCAATACCAGCAGAACTAACAGAGTTACATTTATAAATAGTAACACCTTGAGCCTGAGCTACTCCAGTAGCCGTTGCTACACTGTTGATAGTATCAGTACCAAAACCATACACCTGTAAACTATCTGCATCAGCATTAATAATCCAAACTTCCAAACCAACAAAACCTTTTGGAAGCCTGACACCATCACCAGCAGTAGTTACAGTAGCTACAGTATTGACAGCACTATCTAACTGAGTAGCACCTGCTTGAGTTTGGGTAGCTCCTGCTACAATGCCAGTTTTGGCAGAGTTTAACTGTTGGATAATATTATTCATATCGGCTCCATTAACTAGCTGCCTTGAGCTAGTATAAGAACCGGGGGCATTAGCTGCTAAAGTCATATCTGTAATCCTTTCTGTTTTGTTTGAGGATTACAGTACGCGATACCAAATACCAGTGTTGCTAGCACCAGCGACATAAGACCAGCAATTGGTAGCAAGAGTAACAGTACCAGCAGTACCAACAGCAGTCTGCACAGGAACACTAGTAGGGGTTACACCAACAACTGTAGGAGTATTACCAAAAGTGTTAGCTGAAGCAGCAACAGCAGTGAGAGTGAGAACACCAGTTCCAGCATTAACTAAACAGAACTTCTGATTAGTAAAAGGATTAGCAGGAAATTTAAACGAAGTATAAGTAGCAGTACCAGCGCCAGTATAAATATAGGTGCCAACTCCATCAGCAGCGACAACAGCGGCAGTAGTACCAGTGGTAGAAGCAACTGTAGTATTACCGTAACCACCACCAAACAAGTTAGTAGGAATAGTAACAGTATAAGGCTGAACAGTAGCCCCCTGCGGATTTACATAGTTCGTATCAGCAGGAAAAGTTTCAGTGCCCTGTAGGAAAGTAGGACCAGCAGGCTGATACTGATTGCAAACACCATTGTTACCATAACTGGTGCAATTAGTATTTGCAGTAACACCAACTCCGGGGAAGTTCATAAAAGCACCACCAGCAATAGCAATACCGCTAGCAGCAATTAAAGCAAATACAGACAATCCAAGTTTCTTCAACATAACATAGTCTCCCAAGTTTTCGCACCATGCGAACAGTTAAAACAGAAATAATAACTCAACTGGCTTTCACCAATTTTAAACTAATTATAGAAGTATCATTAGGCATTTCTGATTTAACATTAGGAGTATTATCTATTATTTTGGCAGGCTTAGTTTCGGCCTTAACCAATTTAATGATCATTTCATTATTAGTGATATTGTTATTTGTAGATTGGTCTATTTCAACCTTACCAGTGTATCCCAATATGTCAGAATATAATTTAAAGGCTGCAATACGGTCTTTAGCTTCTATAGTCGGGAGCTTTAAGCCGTTGCGCTCAATGTGCTCACCTTCTGCTAATTTCAGCACCTTAGCCGCGAGTTGTTCCCTGTCAAGAGGAGCTTGAGCTAATTCAATATTTTTTAAATAAATATCGCGCGATGCGATAACAACAGGATCAGTTATCCAATTACAACTAACCCATAAAGCTTTATTTGTATCTTCTCCAAAAATTTTACAAGCTGCTTCAAACGTATTAGATGATTTAGCTAGCTCTACACCAAAAGCCTTCTTTAATTTTTCATCAGTTTGGTAGGGTTGCACTTCAGGAGTGGCAGCACCTACAACATTAGTCCATGGAGACACAGCAGGCTTGGTAGGCCAAGCTTGAGGCTGCTCTACTGTAAAAGTTGATGAGGTTATCCAAGGCTGCATTGCCCACACATAAGCGATAACGCGAAAAAAGAAAAGCCCCAATCCTGTTAAGGATCGGGGCTTTGCTGCGCTCATATCAGCCTGAGCGGCGTAATAAAACCTCTAAGCTGAGCCGTCCTAAGCTTAGAGCCGGATTGCAAACTCTGTCACAACCCTTTTACCTTCTATTGATCAACCTCTAGTTTCTCGTCACAGGACAATAGCAGCTAAACGAAGATCAAAGTGCGGCGGTAAGATTTCAACATATACGGTTTAAATTAGTTGTCAACAAAGAAAAATGGCCCTGCTTTTCAGAGCAGAGCCATTTTACCCGGCAATTTACAAATAGGCGCTTAGAGCTATAACCAGCAAGGGTACATCCGCCCTGCTTTGCATGATCCAACCTCTATCAGCGCTTTTTGTTCCTGTCAACCCATACGAATAACTAAAGCACCATCTGCGCCAGCCTCACCATTGGTGCCGATCTTGTCACCCTTCACAACCGCCTTCACAACAAAGTTAGGGCCAATCAGCTTAGGCACAAAACCGGACTTGATACCAAGGCGCGGCACTCCACCGTCAAGCTGGATAGTACCATCTTCATTGCGCTTCTTCTGATTGATAGCAATATCTTGCATGATATCATCACCATTCTCATCACGCTCAATCTCAGAGTTTTGCTTACGATATTGGTCAACTTGCTTATAAAGCTTTGACATGAGAGCATCTGTAGTTGTCTCAGCTTCAATAAAGAAGCCATCGCCAATACCCAAATCTTCAAATGGATACTCAAATTCAACGTGGCCAGCTTCAGGAAGATAATGATTAAGCTGAACATTAGGATTACTAATCATCTTTAACTTTGGAGCATCAGCTTTAGTAGTATAATCTTCAGAAGTAGGATGAAGCGAAGTGATTGGAGCATGCGCCAGCCCCATTTCTTTACCACCCTCATTATTGCTATCAGCAGGTTTTAATAGAGCATTGTTCACAGCATCTTTGTTATTGTGGGGATTTTGTTCACGAGCAATCGCATCAATGTCAACATTCGGCTTAGTGCCGGGATTGACTTCAGATGCGCCAGAATTAGGCCAGCCTGAGCCGCTTTCAACAGCTTGTGTCATAGTGGTAACCTTTCACGAAAATGAGTAAGAGAATAAGAAACGTGGCGAAATGAGGAATGTTCCAATGGAACTTTTAGAATGGTGCCGGTTGCACGATTTGAACGCGCGACCTGATGCTTACAAAGCAACTGCTCTACCAACTGAGCTAAACCGGCGTCTGTGTGATAGGATTTGAACCTATGACCCCCGCACTCCAAATGCGGTGCTCTAACCAGACTGAGCTACACACAGTAACTAATTAATCCTTAAAAGGATCATACTCACCATCGCCAGCCATTACAACAGCGAATGGTCGCAACGTATGAAGCACCTTAATGGATTGAGAATGATATGCAAGCACTTCTGGTAAACGTCGATAGGCCATAGGGCTTTCGTCTAAATCAGCACCAATCAACGTCACTCCCCTGCGCTGCAACCAAGTATTCATTTCAGCTTTAGAAAAACGTCGCTTAGCTTCTTTGCGGCCAAACAAACGTCCTGCTCCATGGATAGTAGAATACAAAGATAATTTAGCTTCTTCGCTATCTACACCTTCAATTATAACAGCATCATCACCCATAGAGCCACCTACAAAGCCACGTTGACCGGGAAATGCTGGTGTAGCACCTTTGCGCACTACCCATAAATCTTTACCATTGTGAGTTTCACGCCAAGCATAATTATGATGATTGTGTACCATATCTAATACTTTGCCGCCAAGCATCTTACGAATACGCTCTACAACCCATTCGCGGCCAGCATAAGAATAACTACCAGCCAATTGCATTGCTGCAATATAACGCTGCCCAATTTCGCTATCTTCATCAACTACAGCAGGAGGAACATTCATACCGTCCTTACCACCAGCCGCCTTTAAATATTTAGTTGCAGAAGTATGGCCTAAACCACGGCTACCAAAGTGTACGCCAACCCATACAAATCCATTTTCATCATGCATCAAGTCTACATAGTGATTACCAGAGCCTACTGTACCTAACTGATGCTCAGCTTTCTTGCGATAGTCCTCAACATCAGCAAGCTTCCACAATTCACCATTATCAAATAGAGAATGCTCTACTTTTTCATCATTAGTACGTCCAACGCCGAACGAAATAATACGAGCAATATCTTTAGTGATCATTGGCACAATAGCACTGATATCAGAATACAGCAGGTCAAGCTTTACAGCCATGTTGCCGCAACCAATATCAAAACCTACACCTGAAATAGAAATCTGCTTCTCATAAGCAATCACTCCACCAACAGGCTGAGCATAACCCAAATGACCATCAGCGCAAATGACACCAGCCACAGCATTGCCTACACTCATACAATTACGCATTTGAGTGATTGTTGCCTCATCGTGATCGCCAAAAACTTTTAAAGGAGAATTTTTAAATTCATCTTTTTGTGGGGAGATGGCAATATCGGCAGCAGTTGCGGCCTGTTCAATAGCGAGATGTTCCTTTCGCGCGGCATCACGAAAATCAGTCCAAATAGGTCTACCGCGACCTTCTCCAATACGATCATCAGGATTTAAGCCAGCAGCTATAGCAAGCTCTTTTGCGCGAGTTTGATAAGGATCAGTGCGATTATTCATTTACATTCTCCATTTTATATTTGGTGCGGGCTACTGGACTCGAACCAGCACGCTACTAGAGCAAGGGATTTTAAGTCCCTATCGTCTACCAATTCCGACAAGCCCGCTAAACTCATGGTAGCTTAGCCTTGAGATTTGATTTTATGCTATTGAAGTAGCGACCAGCGCTAGGAGCATCGCGCAAATCCATATAAGTATTGATACTTACTTCTTCATACGTATAGGACTTGCCATTAGAAAACACTACAGTAAGCTCTTGTGTCTCATCATCATATGATGCTGAGCTAAGCATAGTAGATGTAAATTGACATTCATATTTCATATTTAATTAGCCTCCAGATTGAATATCAGGTTCAGCATCATTCTTATTCATAGTTTCGACAGTGTGGCCATTAGTAATAGCCCAAAACGTTATCCTACCTAAACGTTTACGATCAGCATAGTTAGCATAATCAAGCTCAAATGTCTCAACTACATCATCATTATTTTTTAAATCAATAAGAAATACATATATTGGGCAGTGAGTATTAATCTCATCTAGCCTCTTATTTTCATCGCCTTTGCGATATTTATTCCATACCATTATTTAATTTCCTTTGGTGAGTAATCAGCTTTAATACATTTCCATGACCAATCACCGCCTTGGGAATAATGCATAGCAATAGCTATTTTTGGAGCAGTTTCGCGACAAGCACTCTCAGAATACTTCACATTTGATGAATAAATTGGGTTTTTTGGGCAATTGCTAGCTGCTACGCAAACCAGCATATAAAGCCAGATTTCCATTTTTATATTTCCCATTAATTATTAAAAAAGGGCTGACGGTTTGTAAAAACGATCAGCCCCATAGTATAGTTACGTGATAAAACTCGTATTACTTAATGCGTGCGATCAGTGCACCATTTTCCGGGGCAGTCCATCCACCATAAACAACACCCTTTTCAACAGGGCGAATGGTGAACTTGCGGCTATACTCCAGAACAGGAAGCTCAACGTGTTCAACCTGCTTAGAGCCATCAGCATTGAGCACAGCCTTGTGCGTCTGCTTATCGCGGACAGCACGGGTGACAGGCTTAGTCTTAGGAACACCGTTCTCCATAACCTGAGTTGAATACTTCTTATTCTGAGAACTAATAGTGCTACCAAGAGCCTTAACGGCATCACCCTTCTTATGCTCACTATTAGCTGAAAAGAAGGTATCGTTAACTTCCATCTTTTCAAACGGGTACTTAGTAGGTGCGCCATTACCAGACGGGTTGCCACGTCGCTTAGCAGCAGGAATAGCGACATTCTTAAGAATGGTATAATTGCTAGCAACCTTATCCGGTTCAGCAGAAGCAGCCAGATATTCAATAGCCGCAGGAGTAGAGCGGCACAAAGCTTCAGTCTGATCAGCCGGATTGAGAACGCCAGTATTAACCTCAATCAGACCAGCCAACAGCATAGGAGCGCCGACAGCCTGACTTACATAGACATTAGATGCGGCGGCGGTAGCATCAACAATTTCCTTAAGCTTAATCTTATCAACACCAGACATTTTACATTTCCTTTAGGGTGAGGATTATTCCTCGTTTTCAATACTTGTGATGTAGAACGCATCGCCTCTATCGTCAAGCTCAATTTCTATAATTTGTGGGCAGTCCTCAAATAATTTTTCGCCTTCAGCAGAGCAAACTTTACAAAACGCAACAGATACGCGGCCATCTAGGTAATAACCGATATCGTGCCTTTTTGTCATTTTTCAGCCTCAACAGGATAGGCTAAAGCCAATTGAGCTAATGTTCTCTCATCGTCATCACCAAGCTTGACAAGAGGCTCTAAGTTAGCTTTAGCTTTACCTCCACCATCAGTAAGCTCACCGTACCAAATCTGAGCTTCAGGACCATGGTTCCCTCTAACGTATGTAAAATATTTTACCACGCTATCCTCCGAATATAATTTTTAAACTGATCCCCACAATAGTCAAGCTGCCAAAAATAGCAACACCTTTAGCAGCTTGACCAGCCCAAATCATAAGTTCCATATCAACTACTCCATCATTTCTTTTACAGCTTTTCTTATATACTTGATAGTCTGATAGCAAGCCAGCCGACTAGGGCTCAGTGAAAATGAAGTCATCCGACACTTGCCATTATACCTAATCCGTCCTTTTAGATGCTTTCCACCAGATACTAGTTCCAGTGTAGCACCTAGCCTTTCTGCTTCAGCTTTTGCAGCTTCTATATGTTCTGGCTGGCGCATCAATCACCTTTAAATGAAAATTCTTTAATTTTACCTTGCCAAAAATCTTGAGCTTTAGCTGCCATTTCACAATCTATTTTAGTTTTACCATATGTTACGATATGAACTAAATCTCCATCATAACCTATCAGCAAAACTTGTTTCAAATCATGCTTTTCAGCTACCATTTTAGCTGTTGAAATTGGAATACGTTTTGGCATAAAAACTCCATCCCATTAAAAGTTAAAGCAGGGGCTACTTCACCCCTGCCATGTTAACTCAATAGTCAATCTTCTCCATCAATTCAGCCCAATCATCTTCAGACAGGCTCATCGTAACCATGCTTTCGGTATCGTCAATGCGCTCATCAGCATAAGCCTTAGCCACCAGCGACTTGATATAGGACTTGAGGCTAGAACCCTTCTCCCCGCTCTTGCCAGCCCCGCCAGCGCCTTCGCCTTCGCCGCCAGTATCCTTTGGCATAGCGCGCTTGCGGCCCTGCTCAGCAGCCACCGCAACGGCCCCCATAAGCTCAGCCAGCGCAGCCACTTCATCGCCCTTGTGCTTCTTAAAAACATTAAGAACCATTGATGCTGAAGCCTTACCTTCAGTAATAATCTTCTGAAGGCTGATTGGCAAAGTCAACAGTTCCAAAAGCTGCGAAACGCGACCACCAGAGAAGCCAGTCTTTTTAGCGATATCATTCTGCTGCCAACCCATATCAAGCAGACGCTTGAACAGCTTTGCATTCTCGATAGCGCTAAACTGCTTACCAGAGTTAGAGATAAACTGAGTGAACAGGCGATCAGCTTCATTGCCAAGGCGATCCTCTCCGATCACCGGAACAGTTTTGATTTCAACGCCGCGCTCAATCAGGAGCATTACAGCGCGGTAGCGGCATTCACCATTAGTAATATACGGCACATCATTTTCAACGTAAACCTTAAGCGGTTCCCGAACGCCAACTTGCTCAATTGAAGCAGCAAGCTCGTTAATGTGGGCAATGTTGGCAGGATCAGTGAAATCCCGGCTGTTCCAGTCAGACTTGATCTGAAGCTTGCGGGGGTCCACTTTATATACATCGCTCCTACCCTCTGAAAAATCTTTCAATGCCATGATCCATCGTCCTTTTTGGTTAGTGGAGGTTTTGAATAATCTAGCTGTATTCGATATTTACCAGTTTTACCTTTAGATATTCTAGCTTTAGTTTCTTCGCTAACTTTTGGTCTATTTTTATGAGACGCTGACATTTTAGCGCGAGTTTCTAAAGAATGCTTATTACCTGTAACTCTCTCAGCTTGCCATGCTTTAAATTCTTCAGTGTGTTTATAACCTATAGTGTTTCCAGCTACAGCGCAAGCATTATATCCAAAATTTCGCTTAAAGCATCTAGTTTTATTTAACCAATGCTGTTCGCGCTCAGTTAAATCTTTTATTTCACAGCACTCAAGTATTACAAACTCAAATGACTGTTCCCAATATTTATTCCATGCTGCTTGCAAATGCTCACAGTGGTGCTTATTCGCTCGCAATAAGCTGCGATGGACCCACCAACGTTTATTAAAGTTTTTGGCACTTCCAATATAGAATTTGCCATTAACTTTATTTAGAATTTTATAGATGCCTGAGTTCATAACACTTTTGTGGTTGGTGTATTTTGAATATGGACGGGCACCAGTTAATTGTCAATCAGTTATTTTATTTATAATCAGGATAAGCTTTTACAAGCTCACCCTCATAGCAAAGCTTAAACCAAAGCTCAAATTGCTCTTGGCTCAAGGCGTCAAATTCTGCAAGTTCACTCACAGAAGCGTTTCCTTCTACCAATTCAGCTCTAACAGAAAATCTAAGCATATTATCTCTCCATCAGTTGATTTTTATACAATAAAGGGCTGACAAACTAATGTCAACCCCTTTGTTAAATTATTTAAGATATCTTTGGCTAGATTGATTAACCGGCCTATCAAACCTAGCATTAGCTCCAGCATCACTACCGGCGCCATAAGAAGCAGCGTGAATATCTTTTTGGCTAGCTCTACGTGCACGCAGCACAATGCCATTCTTAGCCATCTCAGCCAACACTAGCGCATTAACCGTTGCTTCAACTGGCGTAAGCTCCTTAAGCTTTTCGCAAATGCGAGCAGTGCAGCCAGCAACAAAACTAGCTGAGGTTAGATTGTTGCTATGATAAGCACCTTTAGAGATTAATTCACCCTGATGCTTTCGCAGTGCGCGCATAACAAATCGCTGAAGTGTATCAAGCAACCAAGTTGCAAAAATGATATCGCTTTCCAGACCAGCAAAATTAATAATCCGATCATTGCCAGCCCAGCAAGCGCAGCGGGTGAACTTACCCACAAACTTAGACAACTGCCACTTAATTTGATAAGGGTCTTGAGCTGCAGCCTTATGAAAGTTTACATTTTCCTGCTCAGCAGCATTAAGCTCAGCTTCATCAATTTCATAAGTAGCCATCAATTCCCTTGCCTTAGCAAGGAACGCCATCATTTCTGCTTCTGTCCGCCCCTCGCCATTCATCATGGCGCGAATACGATCAAGCATCTTTTTGCGTGCGGCGTTCATGAAACAAGCTCCATTGTTGATATGGAGCTTGTTTATACGTTCAATTCTATGGTGTCAAGCAATCAATTTAATTATTTAATCTTGGCTATGACAAAAACACAATCTTTTCTCCAAGATTTAGCTATGGCGTCAGCCATATATCGTTTGGGGTACGCTCCTCCAGCATGAATACGCTTAGAACGTCCTCCACCTACTATATAAATATTTATCCAAACTCCATTATAGCCATCAGGAACTTTAGGTCTAGCTACTACGCCAAATGATGTTTTCATTTCACTTGCTCCTAGGGCCACCGCGTTCATATTCACCCAAATACTGCTCAACTTGCTCAACAGGAACCCTAATCTTTTGACGGGTTTCCTTATGGATCAGCCAAGCCTTACCAGCGAAATGAGCGCCGCGACCTTGAGAAACTGGCCAAGGGTTAGCTCCAGCAGACCAACCATCAGAAGGCTTTTGCTCAACTGGCTTATGCTCACCACCAGCATATTTAGCTAGTTCAGCTTCATACAACCGAATAGCCTTACTTTTGGCGACTTCTTCAGTTTCTCCAGTAAAACGAACTTGCCATTGATTACCATCAGGAAGAATAGCGTAAGCCAGCCAACGTTCTTTAGGCTTCGCATTTGCTGAATAATAAGTCACAACTTCAGTCATAGACTTGCTCCTTTGTAGGTACAAAGCCTATTTATACGGTTTAATTATTTAAGTCAAGTGTTTTCTAGCCAAGCATCATAGCCAGTAATATAGCCATTATTATCCACTTCTCTATACTCTGGATCGCCTTGAATTTCAACAATACGCTTATTTTGCATATTTAAATTAAGGTATAGAACGCGCCTAGTTCCTTCATAAGTTTCAAGCTTTAAAGGAGCAGCCCAATCTATTCTAGGTTTAATATTTTCAAACTTAATCACTCCTAGCACTTCCAAAGCCTGAATGATTGTTTCAGGATGCTCAATCCCATGAAGCTTTTCAGCAGCTTGACGGCGTGTCATATCTTTAATTAGCACAGTCATAAGTTCCCCTCCAAATAAGCAATCAACGTATCTCTAGCTTCCATCCAATTATAGCAAACTTTGCAATAATATCCCATCTTAACAGCAAATGCACCAAATTCTATCTGCTCAGCAGTCAATCCGCCATCTTTTTTAGTGCGCTTGCTTTCTTCTTTCATCTCGATATATAGACCAGCATACATTTTAGCCCATTCAGTTTGAATTGGCACAGGCAAGAACGTATCCCATACACCTTTACGTAGTCCTGCTCCTACCATCTTTATAGCTTCTAATACATGACGACTACCGCCATTAGGAATTGCGTGATACAACTCCAACAAAGGGTATTGTCCACAATTATCAGCAGCCCAGCAAAAAACCGCCATCTGGTGTCCATCTTCGCTGCCAGACGCCGCCAACATCTCAGGAGTAATCTTTTTCCCCTTCTTAGGAGGATCAGGAACGAATGGTGGCGGATTCCCCCATGTCATAGGTCTAATACCTGTCTAGCTTTACGCAAATCACCAACACAAATGCCACCAGCATCTAGCTGCATAAAGTCAGCAGGATTAGACGCATCAAATTCATCTGCTGCTTCAGCAAATGGCCGCAAAGCCTCCTCCAATTCCTTAATCCTAGCCATCAGTGCACTATCAGTTGGGTTGCTCATGTCATAAACTCCGCTATCAACCCTAACACTAATGCGATAGCAATAAAATACACAGGATAACGATTATTGTAATTATTCATATGACCAAATATACCAATCACGCCTAGCGCAACTGCTATGATAACTAACCATGCTCCTATAGCCTCCATGGTAGCCACTCCTCATTATATTTTTCGCAATAACGCAAATCAAAAAGCTCACATACAGTAAGCCAGTTATCTAGTATATAAATAAATCGTTTAATCATTCTCTTTTTCCTTTATTCTCAAATCGCTCAGCCAGTAGTTTAAGCATTTCAGATTTCAGCATATCAGCCCCACTATTCATTTCGTGGGCAACATCAGTTCTGACAGCCATATGCAATTCAGGTTCACCATTAGCTATCATTACAATAGCAATAGCTTTCAATTCTCCATCATGATTTGCCATTACAGCATGTCGGATAACTTCATCTAATTCAGAATTCATTTGTCACCAACGATAGCATCAATCATAGCTTTATACATTGCAGTACCATTCCAAGATTGCTTATTCTTTTCACGATACATATAATCATGCAAAGCGGCAGCTATCATCTTTTCAGTAGGCTCACGCATAGCTTTAATTATTTCAATTATAGTATCTATATAAAATTGGTCATCTTCATCAGTACGTCTAATGCCGGGGCAATGCTTATTCCAAAGCTTATCTCTGCACCGTTCAATCATCTCATGATCCATTATGAGTATCCTTCTTATATTTAAAATACCTATCTGCTACATAACAAATAGCAATCATCATGAACATTCCAAAACCAGCAAAGCCGGGTCCATCTACACACATTTTGTATTCCTATATTGAAAATTAAAGTGCATGAATAGCTATCTTACCGCACCAAGCCTCAGAGTACAGCCGGAATTTCAGATAGCTTATTTTGAGTGGAGTAGCACCCTTATGACTTCATAGCTGCTGCCATTTGCGACGCTGTACTCTATTCTTTAGGCTGCTAAAGCTATAGCTAATCCAACCATAGCTATCAACAGCAAAACTGCTTCTCTATCAAGCATGATAAGATGTAGACACTGTATAAAAGAACAAAATCAAACACAGCAAACAACCGACCATTAAACAATAATCGATCTTGTCAAACTTTAGCATTGCCAGTCCTTTCAACTAACACACCATTAGGCAGCTTTTTTAAATTAGCATCAGGGTATAAAGATTTAATCTTATCATACAATGCATTAACATTGGATGAACCTATTAGCAAAGACTGGTTACTAGCCAATGCATATTTAATGACAAGCAATCCTGCTAATGATTTACCTTCTCTCCTAGCAGGATGATGGCTATGACTGATGCTAATCATTAGCTATCCATTCATTTAGAAATTTAATAAGGGATTGTACTTGATGTAATTGAAGCGAAATTGTATCGCCTACTTGATTTACAATTGGGGTTACATGCAACTGTCCTCCCTTATACGAACTAAAGAGTAGTTGCGAACCCATACTTTGAATTTTTAGCTTTGGTAGAGGCGTATCAACCTTCAGCAAGCCAAGCTCAATAAGAGTATCAATATTAGCCGTAGCAAGTTCACGCTTTCTTACTCTATCCATGCCAAAATTAGTAAGATGCTTAAGCTCTACTTCAATTGCTTCATCTCGCGTCATAACAAATCTCCTTAAATGTTACCTCTAAGTACATCCTCAACTAAACGCAATGTCAACTCTTTTCTTATTGTATCATACAATCGCTGAAGTTTAAATTTATAAGCCAAGCGATCAGGGTTATTTAAAATTTCTAATACTGAGCAAGATTGCATGATGTAGCTCACACTACATCAATGAAGTGCTTAAAAAATTCTGTGCTCTCCTTAACCGTAAGAGCCTCATTAAACTGGACAGTCAATATATCATGATCTTTAAGCGGAGTATTTAGACTACGCCATTCAGACCAATGTGTAGTATTATCTTTAGTTTCAGTTCTAATACGGTACTGCTTCATTTTAATTTCCATCAATCGATTTATTTAATTTTTATCCAAGCAACTGGATCGCCAATTTTCCAATTTTTAGATCGCAAATCGGGCAATCTAAATCCACCTTTACATAAACCATAAGGCCAGAAATTATAGTCAGTATGAAGCACTTCCCCAAGCTCAGGGTAATCTTTAAATTGTAAGCAACTTCCATCAGCCTCATGGTATCCAAATGGAACAGATAAAGCTATAGTAAATACAATAGAGCCTATAGCAATCATCATTCTACATCCTTCCCACACTCAACGCAATATGATTGATAACCATCGTGATTCCATCGCACTTTCCAACCAGCTTCACTTGCTGCATTATTTAATGCGGCAAAACTCTTTGTACACGGATCAAGTATCGCTCCGCAATTGCACTCATAATAAATACGAGCATTAGGATTGCTATAAGGATCATGGGTAGGTTCCTCATTGTGATATACAGATGGATCAACAATCTTCTGTACAATAGAGCCATTTTCAATTGTAGTCAAGACAACTCCAGTTCCAGTTAATGCAATTTTATTCATAACCTGTTCGTATTCTTTTTGATACGTCTCCATACTAGGCCATCCTAATTTCTCTCCCAAAGCTTCTACAAAAGCTACAGGATCAGTTACAGGATTAGGGGTAGGCCAAGATTGCTTCACTCCATTAGGAGGCTGTACTTCAGCTACAGGCCAAGCAGTAAGCTCAGTGTTAAACTTACCATACTGACCTTTGTTAATAAAAGGCTCTTTTGGTAGTGGATCAGTTTTACTACCAGACGGTGAGCCACCTAGCCAAACATTATTCTTAGGCCATTCCTTTGACCAATTCATAGTTGTGTCTCCTTTATAGTATTCCATGAGTATAGCTGTAAGCATCAATTACCGACGCATCGCTTTCTTTACTTTCTAAATTTAAAGTTTCACTAGAACCGTGCAAGCCTTCCACAATAACGTGCTCAATCATGCCAGCAGACACAGCCTTAACTCCTCCTTTATGCCAACCCGGCTGACAATAACGCAACATTAGCGCAACTTCCTTATGCACCATCTTATCAGGAAAAATAACAGGAAACAATATTTTAGTGTCATAAATAGTATTCTCAAACATTATGTATTTCCAGCCCACTTGCCTAATCCTTCACATTCTGCAATTTAGTTTTAATCCTTTCCAACTCATTCACCTTAGCATACTCAAAAGCTAGCTCAGCTTCAATGGTAGCTTGAATAAGCTGGACAATGATATGTATTTCCTTTGGTGTAAAAATTAGTGTGGGCATTACTGTTCACCTTTCACACACAAGGCTACTTCGCACACAAGCACCAAATGTACATTCTTAAGCGCTTTATCTAACTTTGCAATATCAGTAGTCTTAGCTACCAATTGATTAGCTATCAGCTTAAGCATAATCATGGACCCATCAGCAGGATCACAACCCTTCTCCTTAAACCAATCAATTAGCTCATGGCTCAATTCAACAACTTGTTTATTATTGATCATCGTTTATTCTCCCAATACCCATTCAAGACAAGCCACCATTGTAGCAGCTTCTTTCCAAAAAGTATAGCCATCAGTACCGTAAATACAATCTTTATAATCTTTGACAGCTTTACGTTGACGTTCTAATTCTAGCCTAATTTGTTGTTCTTACTTCACGTTTTGATCTCCATGTATTCCATTTGTCCAAGAAAATAAGTTGGCTTGTCATAGCATAGAAAATACCACGAGCCATCACCATAATCATGATATTTATTTCGCCAATACCAAGCACTGTTAGTCCGATGGCCATACAAATAATGATTAGTATTATCATCATCTCGTATCATTCCATATTCTCCTATTTAAAAGTAAGCGCTATCATCATACGTAAACTTTCTAATTCCCTGCCGTTCATCACCATCAGCAAAGATAACTTTATCTATTGCTGTCACTTCGCAGACTG